>Ga0209181_10000806_pt1 | contig 57553 bp, 51 predicted proteins | sample MAT05_FD_187208 | JGI IMG/M metagenome (GOLD analysis project Ga0209181, IMG submission 187208) | Freshwater microbial communities from Lake Fryxell liftoff mats and glacier meltwater in Antarctica - MAT-05 (SPAdes) (version 2) | ecosystem: Environmental > Aquatic > Freshwater > Ice > Liftoff...
ATGTCGAGCTTGCCCTCATCCCCCAGCCCCTTCTCCCAGTGGGAGAAGGGGAGCCGGATTGAAGTCCCTCTCCCTGGGGAGAGGGATTTAGGGTGAGGGTAGGCTGAGTATTTACGAAAACTTTTAGAAGTTGTGACTTTTGTGGTTGCCCTCACTTCCCTTGGCTCTGTTTATTGCCACAATAAAGAACAGCTATAGAACTACGAGCGTGTTGTCATGGACTTGGGCATCTACCAAGAGGCACTTGACAGCATACCTCAACAGTTGTCTGACGAACGACTGCACATTGATGGGTTGCCTCAGTTGCCACAGGAAATTATGAATGCTGCTTTAACAGAGCCGCTCGATTCTGTCATGGAGTCAGGAGAAAGCCAGGAATTATCCCCGGCTGAAGTGGCTACTCTCACGATCGACCTTCAGCATTATAGAGAGTTATTTGAATTTGCTCCAGATGGGTATTTAGTCACAGATATCGTGGGTGAAATTCAGCAGGCGAACCGGGCAGCGACAATTCTGCTGGGTGGAGTCGATGTGGTGGGGCAAAACCTGGTCAGCTTTGTCACCCCCAGTGCCACCGAACCGTTTCAGCGGTTATTGGGGCAGTTGCAGCGGGGACAAAATGTAAAAAGTCGCGATATGTTGCTTCAGTTCCAAACGGGGCAATCCTTTGAAGCTAAGTTCACGATCCTGAGCGTTCGCAGCGCCAAGGGTGAGGTGACGAGCTTGCGCTGGTGGCTCCAGGACGTGACGGAGTATAAGCAAGAAGTCACAAACTGGCGACGATCGCATCAACGCTTGGAACTCAAAGCCGCCCAACTTCAAGCCCAACTAAATCTGCTAGACAATCAGCTTAAAGTTGAGCAGGGCGAACGTCAGCGGATCTCCCAATTTTTGGCGCGAACTGAATCTCGGTTTAAATCTCTGGTGAAACAGTCCTCAGAGCTAATCGAGATTTTAGATGGCGATGGCACGATTCAATACTGCGGTGCAGCCATCATGAAGCTCTTGGGCTATCAACCAGACCAAAGAGTGCAACAGAGCTTTTTTACGCTATTGCACCCAGACGACATGACAAAGGTGCAGACGTTTTTGACGCAGACGATCGCCAGTCACGGTAAGTCATCTACGCTAATTTATCGGCGGCTCCACATCAACGGAGATTGGATCTATTTGGAATCCAGGTTCAACAATTTGTTGCACGATTCCAGTGTGCAAGGCATTGTGGTGAACTCCCAGGATATTACCCAGCGACGACTGGCAGTGGAAGCGCTGCGAAAGGCCCACAGCCAGTTGGAAGAACAAACCGCAGAATTGGCGATCGTCCATCGGGAACAACAAACCGCTGTGGAAAAATTACAAAGTGCTGAGACAGATTTGCACCTGCGAGAGACGGAAACGCTGATCACCCGCAAAACTCTGGAATCAGAACGCCAGTACAGCCAGGCAGTCCTCAATTTCACCTCCGATGCTTACTTGGTGACCGATATACATGGGGTGATTCGGGAGTCTAATCAAGCAGCAACACAATTGCTGTCGATCGCCCACAACTCCCTGATTGGGAAACCCCTCACCGTGTTTGTGGCTGAGGAAGACCGCAAGGGCTTCCGCACGCAACTGTACGAATTGGGAGATTTATCCCTGGTCACGAGTTGGGAAGTGCATCTGCAAGGGCAAGGGTCACCCTTCCTGGTGGCGATTATGGTGGCGGCAACGATCGATACCCACGGGCGAGTTGGCAGCCTCCGCTGGTTAATCCGTAACCTCAGCTACGGAGCGATGCTAACTGATGGGGAAGATGAACCCAGGCGATCGATCGCAGCGGATCTCTCCCTTTTAGACTTGTTGCTCAACCTCTATGCCAAGGGCGAACGAGACTTCATCGGGATTGATCTAGCAGGACAAACTCTGCGGGGAGTCAATCTGACAGGGGCAGATTTGCAACAGGCAAACTTGAGCGGGGCCACCCTGAACGGTAGCCGATTACAGGGGGCAAATCTCCAATGGACGAATCTCCGAGGCGCTGACCTGCGGGGCGCTGATTTACAACACGCGAATTTGCGAGAGAGCGATTTGCGCGGGGCAGACCTACGGGGCTGCGATTTCCAAGATGCTGACCTAACTGGAGCCTTGCTAGATGAAGGAATTCCCATTGACAGAAGTTTCTGACCAGTTAGGGGAATAGTTTTGAGTTTTGAGTGCTACCCACTTAGGAGATTTCCAGAATAAGGTTATACCAGGCACTGGAAGGGCGTTCGCATAGCGTATGCTTTGCACTTAGACTTATCATCCGGGCAATGACTTTCTGGTCGATTCAAAGCTCTGTCTGCCGGATGCTTCGCCCCTACAGAGGTCACATCTTTCTTAGAAATCTCTTTCCTTTTGCCAGCCTGCATTCGTTCGTTCGATACCCGTTACTTTACCCATCGCACTGGGTTATTGCATTTTAATTTGTATTGATGTTTCAATTTCCTCACGTTAACAACTGTTTCATTTTCTTCACATCTGTGGAGTGACGACTCAGTGCGTAAAAAGACCGTGGTACCATCCGATATTAGTGGCCGCAAGAGAGATTCTAGGAGAACAACTTTGGTACTACGGGTTGCAGTTGTCGGGTCAGGGCCAGCCGGTTCCTCGGCCGCAGAGACACTAGTAAAAGCAGGAATTGAAACCTATTTAATTGAGCGCAAGCTAGACAACGCAAAGCCTTGCGGCGGTGCAATTCCGCTGTGTATGGTAAGCGAGTTTGACCTCCCTCCTTATGTGATCGATCGCCAAGTGCGGCAAATGCGAATGATTTCTCCCTCCAACGTCGAGGTTGAGATCAAAATTCGTAATCAGGATGAGTACATCGGCATGTGCCGCCGGGAAATCCTGGATGGGTTTCTGCGCGATCGGGCTGTGCGTTTGGGCGCAAAGCTGATTAACGGCACAATGCATAAGCTAGAATTGCCCACCAGCAACACGGCACCCTACACCTTGCACTACGCTGACCACTCCGATGGCAGCCTAGAAGGAACCGCCAAAACCCTCCAAGTCGATGTGGTGATTGGGGCGGATGGGGCTAATTCGCGGGTGGCAAAAGCGATCGATGCGGGAGATTACAACTACGCGATCGCCTTCCAGGAGCGGATTCGCCTCCCAGACGACAAAATGGCCTACTACGAAAACCTGGCAGAAATGTATGTGGGCAACGATGTCTCCACTGACTTCTACGCCTGGGTGTTTCCCAAGTACGACCACGTAGCCGTGGGCACAGGCACGATGAAGGTCAACAAAGCTAACATCAAAAACTTGCAAGCCGGAATTCGGGCCCGGGCGGCAAAAAAACTGGCTGGCGGTCAAATCATTAAGGTCGAAGCCCATCCCATCCCCGAACATCCCCGCCCCCGGCGTGTGGTGGGACGGGTGGCGCTGGTGGGTGATGCCGCAGGTTACGTCACCAAGTCTTCGGGTGAAGGCATTTACTTCGCAGCAAAATCTGGGCGCATGTGTGCCGAAGCGATCGTGGAGTTCTCCAACCAAGGCACCCGCCAATTGACGGAAGCTGATCTCAAGGTTTACTTGAAGCGCTGGGATCGCAAATACGGCATAACGTACAAGGTGCTAGACCTGCTGCAAACGGTCTTCTATCGCTCCGACGCGACCCGTGAGGCCTTTGTGGAAATGTGTGCCGACGAAGATGTGCAAAAACTCACCTTCGACAGCTACCTCTACAAAACCGTTGTCCCCGCGAACCCTCTGACTCAGTTAAAAATCACTGCAAAGACGATCGGTAGTTTGCTGCGCGGCAATGCGTTGGCTCCTTAACAGTTAAGTCGTTCGTGATTCCCATAGAAACAGCAGAAGCGATCGTCTGCCTCTAATTTGAAAAACGAGGACAGACGATCGCTTCTGCTTATCTTTGAATGTTTTGTTTAGAGAATGTTTTGTTTAGACGATCGCCGCCTATAAATCTACAAAAGGGGTAATCAATGAAGTTATACGGTGGCGCATTTAGTCGGGCGGCGATCGTGCGATGGTATTTGGAAGAGTTGGCTCTTCCCTATGAGTTTGTGCTGCTGGATATGAAAGCTGGCGAACACCTACAGCCAGAGTTCCTCGCCATTAACCCGATGGGCAAAGTGCCAGCGTTGGTGGATGGGGACTTCAAGCTGTGGGAGTCGGGCGCAATTTTACTCTACCTTCATGACAAATACGACGTAGTGTCTTCAGAGCCTGAGAAACGAGCGGAGATCGCCCAATGGATTTTCTTCGCCAACGCTACGCTAGCAACTGGCATCTTTGTCGCAACGAGCCGAGAGAAGGAGATGCCCCGCCTGATGCCTCCGATCGATCGCATCTTGAGCCACCAGTCTTTTATGTTGGGCGATAAATTCAGTGTGGTGGATGTGGCAGTGGGTTCCACTCTTGCCTATATTCCGATCATGCTGAAGCTGGATCTGAGTGAATATGTGGGGATCACAGCCTATTTGAAGCGATTAGCTGAGCGTCCTGCCTTCCAGAAAACCATGCAGAGTTGAATGGGTGTCGCAATGGTAGTGCTGGCATCCTGCCCGTTCAATTCCACAAGCTGAATGTAGCTAAATCGCCTTGGAAGAATCTCTGCGCCACAGTTCCGGAGAGGCGACCTTTTCCTTTGCTACTCTTTATGTCTTTGAGCCTGATCACCCTATTAAAGTCTGATATAGATCCATCAGGTGACGATCCACAGTTAACGATCGATTGCCCCGATCGTTCCCCAATTGGGATTTTTCCCTGCTGTTCTTATTTACCTTTTCAGTAAAGTAATCTTTGTAGCCATTTCCATTCCCTATCTAATGAGGAATTGGAACATAATTCTCTACAAACTAATCTTCTAAATGTGTGGCAGCGTAGTGTACGTTGGCACACATCTGAGTTTTAAAGTTTTAGCTTTATTCATCCACCCTTCTCAGCCTCAGGGAGTTCTATGAAACCTGTATTAATTAAGCTCAGTGTATTCTTAGCTTTGCTATCCCCTCTAGTGGCTAAGGGGGTGCAAGCTCAATCGATCGTCCCGGCTGCGGATGGCACGGGAACGCTGGTGACCCCAACTGGCAACACAATTACCATTCAGGGAGGGCAGCTATCGGGCGATGGAGCCAATCTGTTTCACAGTTTTGTGCAATTTGGGGTAGCCCCTGACCAAATTGCTAATTTTGTGGCTAGCCCGGCTCTGCAAAATATTTTGTCGCGGGTTGTGGGCGGTGACCCGTCGGTGATCAATGGGTTGCTTCAGGTGACTGGGGGCAATCCCAATCTATTTCTACTCAATCCGGCGGGCATTGTTTTTGGCCCTAGTGCCAGCCTCAATGTCCCGGCGGCGTTTACCGCGACGACTGCGAATGGCGTTGGTTTTGGCTCTGGGCAGTGGTTTAGCGTTTTAGGTGGCAATGATTATGCCGGATTGCTCGGCACGCCTAGCGGGTTTGCGTTTACGGGCGATCGGCCGGGGGCGATCGTCAACTTAGGCAACTTGTCTGTCCCATCAGGGAATAATCTGACCCTGTTGGGGGGCACGGTTGCCAGCACAGGTCAGTTGGCGGCTCCAGGGGGACAAATCACCGTGGCAGCGGTTCCGGGAACTTCACTGGTGCGGATTAATCTGCCGGGAAGCTTGCTGAGTCTGGACATTCAGCCGTTACCTGCGGGTGCGCCAGCGAATTCGGGGCCACTACCTGTGTCACTGCCAGAGTTGCTGACGGGGGCGGGATGGAGCAACGCTAGCGCCTTGACGGTGAATGGCGACGGAGACGCAGTGCTGACGACGGGAGCGCGGGTGTTGCCAGGGGATGTGGCGATCGTGGGCAGTGTGGATGCCCAGAATGCCCTGTTGGTGGGCGATCGGAACCTTACCTTGGTGGATAGCCAATTGCAGACAACGGGTGATTTAACCTTGCAAGCTAAGGATACGGTGCAAATCCGCGACAGTGTGGCGGTGCCGTTCCAGGCTCAAGCAGGGGGCAACTTCACGATTCAAGGCAACCAGGGCATCGATATTCTGGCGCTGAATCATTTGCAAACGGCTCCGTTTCAAAGCGGTGGGAATCTGAGTTTGGTGAGCGATGGCATTGTTTCGGGAGATTCCCATTTCACTAGCGGCGGGAATTTTGCAATTCTCGATCGTGCTGGTAATCCTGGCACCTTCGTGAGTTTCTACGATCCCATCATCGCGGCGGCTGGAGATTTCATCACGGGTGCCTATACCGGGGTGGCGCTGAAGGTGACGGCTACGGGGAATATTACCTTTAGTGGCAACATCAGAATCACGGGACCGGATACGACATTGCTTCCCGGTGACCCAGATTTTGCCTTGTTAACAGGCTTCCCGACCTTGATTTTGCGGTCTGGCGGCAATGTCACAGTAAGCGGGGCGATCGATACCTCTGTGACTTCAGCGACTACCGCTTTGGGAGGGCCGGTCATTTTGAGTGCGCCGGGAAATATTATAGTGGGTGCCATCAATAGTTCTGCCACAGTCAATCCCACAGGTGGCCCTGCGACGGCAACGGCTGGACGAGTGACCCTGGATGCGGGAGGCAGTATTGTCACAGGTGCGATTAACTCCTCTGCCAATGCTACAGGGAGCGGTAGTCCTACCAGCACATCAGGTGCAGTCACTTTGACTGCGACAACTGGCACGATTACCACGGGGGCGATCGATGCCTCGACCACAGGCACCTCTACTTTTGGCACCGTCATTGGCACAGCGGCTAACGTGGCATTGACGACATTGAGCAATGGCGGCAATATTAGTTTCGCAAATATCAACACCACAGCTAATGCCGTAACATCCAGTCCTGCTGCTACAGCGACAGCAGGTAATGTCCAAGTATCAGCAACTGGAACCATACAGGGCACTGCGTCTGGCAACACCATTAATACCCAGGCAAGTGCCACCGTTACTAGTGGCACTTCTGTATTCACTAATGGCTCAGTGCAAATTATTCACGATGGGGGAACGGCCAATGATCCCTTCATCGTCGGTGTTCTGGGTACCCCCAATGGGCTAGGTGGCAGCATTCAGACGGGATCTGCTCCGGCTTTAGCAAGTGGTAGCTTCAGCACCATAGGCACGGTCACAATTCCCGCCACAGCCACCTCTGGCAGTGTTGCTATCACCTTCAACAACACAGCACCCGTGCTGACTGCCAACACCTCCTTACCCACGACAGTTACTCAAGGACTATCGACAACCTTCACCTTTAATGACCTAGCGGCTACGGTTGCTGATGCCAACGCCGATGTAACAGCGATTCAAATCACTAGTCTTGGCTCTGGAACCTTCACGGTGAACGGAGTGGCGGCCACGGTGGGCACAACGCTAGTGTCAGGGGATGTCTTGGTCTATACGCCGTCATTAGGGGTGACGGGGGCGGTGAATGTGCTGACCATTCAGGCGAACGATCGTGTCTCAGTATCAAATTCGGTGCCCATTCAAGCCAACATCAGGGTTCCCACCCGTCCCCCCGAAGAAATCCCCAAATCGCCTTTGGTTGAAGTGCCGCCTCTCAATGCCAACTCTTCCTGCGGGGTAGACAACGGGGTTGCCCAGCGAGAAAAGTCCTATACCGATGAGTTCGCTGAATATGCTGGGGCGGCTGGATCTAAGCCAGCCGCTAAGGGGCTGAGTGTCGCCTGTCAAACCTTGGCAGCGATCGCGGGGGCAACGGGAGTCAAACCCGCGATGGTGTATGTGGGCTTTGTCCCCTCTGGGGCGGGACTGACGGGGGAGGGATTGAAGCAGGCGCGGCGCGACGATGATGAACTAGAACTGTTGATTGTCACGGGGAAGGGCAGCCCGATTCGGAAGCGCATTCCAGCGGCCACCCGCGCCAAGGTGATGGCTGCTGCTGAGACCTTTCGGACTGAGGTGACCAATCCTGACAGTGAGGACTATTTGCCCCCGTCTCAGCAGCTTTACCAGTGGATGATTGCGCCCATGGAGGCGGATCTAGAAAGTCAGGAGATCCAAAATCTGGTGTTTCTGGTTGACCCAGGGTTACGATCGCTGCCCTTCGCCGCATTGCAGGATGGCAAGAAATTTTTGATCGAAAAATATAGTGTTGGACTCATGCCGAGCTTAACCCTCACCAATACCCGCTACGTCGATATCAAACCCCTCAAGGTACTGGCACTGGGGGTCTCAGAGTTTTCCGGATTCTCGGAACTCAAAGACCTGCCCGCTGTGCCCGTGGAACTTGCCAGTGTGCTTGGCACTTGGAAATCGGGAGAAGAACTGTTGAACAACCGCGCTACCCTGACTAATTTGAAGGCGTTGCGGAGTCGGGAATCGTTTCGGATCATTCACTTGGCCACCCATGCCGACTTCAAGACGGGGCCGGCAGGGGAGTCGTATATTCAACTGTGGAACGATCGCCTGCGTCTCGATCAAATCCGACAACTGGGCTGGAATGATCCACCAGTGGAATTGTTGGTCTTGAGTGCGTGCAGAACGGCTCTGGGAGATGAACAGGCAGAACTGGGGTTTGCTGGTTTGGCGCTTCAAACCGGGGTGAAGTCGGCGATCGCCAGCCTGTGGTATGTCAGCGATGCCGGAACTGCGGCCATGATGACTGAGTTATACGAATACTTGAAAACGGCTCCCATCAAGGCTGAAGCGTTGCGACAGGTGCAAGCTGACATGGCCAGTGGCAAGATTTTCATCAAGGATGGTAAATTACAAGGGCTGAAGAATGTTAACACTTTGAATCTTCCTCCAGAAAGTATTAACTTACCCGATCAACCCCTATCCCATCCCTACTACTGGGCTGCGTTTACCATGCTCGGCAGTCCCTGGTAGGTATAGACTTCAGGGCGATCGATTCATCTTCTCCAAATCCAAAAAGCAGGCTCAAGTAGCAATTTACCTGAGCCTGCTTTAATTTACGGATTCACAAAATGCCTAGAAAGTACAACTTCACTCCACGTAGGCATTGTTGTTAGCACGAGGGCTGCGGGCCCCAGCAGAAGCTCCCATCATGGCGGAAACGAGTCCCAGCAGAGAACCGATCGCAAATGACCATGCCACTTTAGCAGTGCTTCCAGCAATATCCCGTGTTTGTTGAGCGGTCACGCTAGGAACAGCAACATCGGGAGAAGGCAATGCACCTGGCAACGGCGATGCACCTGGCAACGTTACACCACTTTGCTGAGCTTGGCGAACCACCTCTCCAGCATTAGAAGCAATCACTCCAAATGCCCCGGACACACCATTAGCCAGCAGCCAAGAGCTAATAGCCAAGGTCGTTGCCCACAAAATCGCTCCATTCAGCAACGCAGTCCCCCGGTTCATCGGGCCACACGCACGAGCAGTTACCCAACCACCCACGAAGAGCGAGATGAACAGGTAGATGATCGAGCCAATGCCAACCGCTGTCCCGACTTCATCGGCATTCGATCGCGGTGCGCCTGATCCAGAAAGAAATGTGGCTCCGATCGCTGCACCCAAGGCAGTCAAAACAAGTTGCGTACTAATAGCAACGACAAGTCCAGAAAAAATTGGCCCCCATCTCACGCGATCGTGATAATCAACGGGTTGAGTATAAACATTGCGTTCAACCACTCCATCAACCGGTCTGTTTGCGTATGCCATTATGTTTATTTCCTCCTAATATAGACACCCAAAATGTGCGGGTATTGACTTGGATAGCTGTTATGAAAGGCTAAGCACTTATGCAAAAAAGTGTGAATGCAAAAAGTAAATCTAAAAATTAGAATAAATTGCTCAGCAAGAGCGTACCTCTGTCACTAGAGTGAAGAAAAGGCTATTTCTGAAGAGATACCTGAGGCGCTTCTAGTGCAGCTTGGCGAAAGTTTCTGACCAGTTAGGGGGATAGTTTTGAGTTTTGAGTTTTGAGTGCTACCCACTTATTTCTGCCAGCCTGCTTCTAGTAGTCTGTCAATCATTAATTGACGGGTAGCTGAAAGCCAGGAGGTTAGTTGGAGTTAAATTTTGAGGGGTCGAAGACCCTCAAAATTTTCTTGACAGAACACTAACTTGCTTTTGAAGGCACATTTTTAAGGATTGTGATGCAAAATACGGCTGAATATATCTGTGCCTACTGTGGTGAATCTAACCTGACCTTCGTGGATTTAAGCGCCGGGAGTCAGCAATCCTATGTTGAAGATTGTCAGGTTTGCTGTCGCCCCAATGTGTTGTACATCAGGCTAAATGAAGACACGTTGGATATTGAAATTGACACGGAGTACGAAGAAGGTTAGGGCATCTCTACTCACACAAATTGCCCCGTTAATGGATATTTCGTGCGGTATGGTCTATAGCAATGTGTGAAGGATAAGACGTAAGGATGCAAACTCAAGACAAAGCAGCAGAGATAACTCCAGAAGTGGGAGCAGAGATAGCGGCACGATTAGCGAAGGCGATCGGCGCGAGTCAGGATTATTTGCTCTCCATCCAGAATTCAGCCGGCTATTGGTGGGCAGATTTGGAGTCCAATGTCTCCATGACTGCCGAAGTTGTCTTGCTGCACAAGATTTGGGGCACCGATCGCACTCCTCCCCTCCATCGTGCAATCGCGTACCTCCGATCACAGCAATGCGACCACGGCGGCTGGGAATTATTTTACGGCGATGGCGGCAACCTCAGCGTTTCGATCGAGGCGTACATGGCCTTGAGATTACTGGGCATCCCTGAAGCCGATCGTGACCTGCTCCGAGCGCGGGACTTCATCGTGCAGCGGGGTGGCATTAGTCGCAGCCGCATTTTCACCAAGTTTCACCTCGCCCTCATCGGCTGCTATGACTGGCGGGGCATTCCCTCCTTGCCGCCCTGGGTCATGCTCCTGCCCGATTTCTTTCCCATCAACATTTACGAGCTGTCTAGCTGGGCGCGGGGCAGCACAGTGCCCTTATTGATTGTGTTCGATCGCAAACCTGTATTTCCCGTACCGGGGATCACCCTGTCGGAACTCTACTCCGAAGGCGTGGAAAATGCCCAGTACGACCTGCCTCGCAACGACGACTGGAGTGATATTTTCCTGGGGTTAGATGCAGCGTTCAAACTGGCTGAGACGCTGAATTTGGTGCCCTTTCGCGCTGAAGGCATCCAAGCCGCCGAGCGCTGGATTCTGGAACGCCAAGAACCAACGGGTGACTGGGGTGGCATCATTCCCGCCATGCTGAATTCGCTCCTCGCCCTGCGCGTCCTAGACTACGACGCAGCAAACCCGATCGTAGTACGAGGATTACAAGCCTTGGATCGGTTTGCCGTAACTCCAGAGAACCAGTATTGGATACAGCCCTGTGTGTCGCCAGTGTGGGACACGGCCCTGGTGATCCGATCGCTGGTGGACTCTGGCTTGCCTCCCGACCACCCCGCTCTAGTGCAGGGGGGCGAATGGCTAGTGAATCAGCAAATTTTGGACTACGGGGACTGGGCTGTCAAAAATCGTCGGGGGAAACCAGGGGCGTGGGCTTTTGAGTTTGACAATCGCTTCTACCCAGATGTGGACGATACAGCCGTTGTGGTGATGGCGCTGCAAGGGGTGCAACTGCCCAACGAGGCACTGAAGCAATCGGCGATCGATCGCGCTGTAGACTGGCTCGCTTCCATGCAATGTCGGGCAGGCGGCTGGGCAGCGTTTGATGTGGACAATGACCAAGATTGGCTCAACGCCATGCCCTACGCCGATCTCAAGGCAATGATTGACCCAAACACGGCCGATGTCACGGCACGGGTGCTGGAAATGGTGGGCGATTTGGATCAGGCAACCTCCAGCAACAGCAAGATGGGGATCAATCAGATGGGGATCGATCGCGCCCTCGCTTACCTTCAACAAGAACAAGAGCCAGAAGGCTGCTGGTTTGGGCGTTGGGGCGTAAATTACCTCTATGGTACCAGTGGCGTTCTCGTTGCCCTATCCTTGATTGCTCCCAAGTCCCATGCATCCCAGATTGAGAAAGGAGCTAACTGGTTGGTCAGTTGCCAAAATCCTGATGGGGGCTGGGGCGAAACCTGCCGCAGCTACGATGATCCCAGCCTCAAGGGACAGGGGGTTAGCACTGCGTCCCAAACGGCCTGGGCCCTCATTGGTCTACTTGCGGTAGGGGAAGCAACGGGTCATGTTTCCAGAGCGGCGATCGATCGCGGGATCACGTACCTGCTGGATACCCAACACGCCGATGGCACCTGGAATGAAGCAGAATTCACAGGCACCGGGTTTCCCAGCCATTTCTTTCTGAAGTATCATCTCTACCAACAGCACTTCCCCCTCACAGCATTGGGGCGGTATCGATCGCTGATCCTGGGGACAGGTCAAGCGTGATGTAAGGTGATTTCTGGGAAAGAAGATACCGCTGTAGGGGCGTTCGCGTAGCGTGTGCTTTGCACTTAGCCTCCGGCAGAGCAGCTTTGCATCAACCAGAAGGTCATTGCCCGGAGGCTTCGCCCTTCCGGTTCCTAGCGTAAACTTTTCTGGAAATCTCCTAACAGCCCGATCCGCCCCCTGCCTCCAATTCTGGGGGTTCTGAAGTCAAAGTTTGATTGCGAGTCAATTGACTTGAATGGCGCTACCGAATATTGCTGAGTTGGGAATGACCTGGGGCTGGTGCCGAGGCACGGGCGACTGGGCGGGGGTACAGGCGGCGATCGATCGCAACGCCCCAGTGCAAGTCATCCAAGAAGCTGGGTCAACGCAATGGCAGGCAGGCTTACCCCCGCAGCACCCCTTTCAGTTTGGGTTCCCCAAACACACCGTTGAAACGCAACCGCCCTCCGATTCCCCAGCAGCACGGATTTGGATTAGTCCCATCCAACGCCAGTTTGGCCCAGCGTCGATCCCCAAAGTCCAATGGCATCCCCGCGTCCTCTGGGTGGGCATCGGCTGCGAACGCGGCACTCCTCTGCGAGTGATTGACGTTGGCATCCAGCACGTTCTACAGGCATATCATTTAGCCGCAGGTGCCGTAGCAGGCGTGGCCACGATCGCCTCCAAAGCTGATGAAGTTGGGCTGGTTACCTATTGCGCCGATCGCCACTTACCATTTCGGTGCTTCACGACTGATCAACTCAGTGCAGTCACGGTTCCCCATCCCTCAGCCGTCGTGGGTGCCGCAGTCGGTACACCCAGCGTCGCAGAAGCCGCAGCCCTCTTAAGTAGCCAGTTACAGAGCAGCCAATTAGAGAACATTGATGCGATCGGGGAAAGCAACACTCAACCGCCTCGTTTACAAGTACCGAAGCAAGTTTTTCGCTTGGAAGGTGAACCAGGCTCAGTCACGATCGCCATTGCTCAAGCCATTCAGGAATACGCAGAATAAGGGAGTTGCAACTAAAAAATTATCCCGAAGTACTTGTAGGGGCGAAGCATTCGGTAAGGAAACTAGGTACGTGTACAGAGACGATCGCCCGAATGCTTCGCCCGTGCAAGGTTTATGCGTAGGTACATTATTTATTTGCAGTGTCCTGATGGAAGTTAGAGAGTTGGCGATCGAACAGTCATCTTTACCGCAGAGTACATTGGAGAAAAGCCGTCATTGTTCTAAGTTCACGTCATGCCTGTTATTACTTCAGACATTGCTTCAGAGTCGCTACTGAAAATTGGTGAAATTGCCATTCAAAGTGGGTTGCCCACCAAAACCATTCGTTACTACGAAGAAATCGGACTGTTAGTACCGAATGTCGAGCGATCGGCATCCGGGTATCGCCTGTTTCACACCTCAGTTCTAAATCGACTCGCCTTCATCAAACGCGCCCAGGCATTGGGACTGAGCCTGCAAGAGATTCAAACCATCCTGGGAGTTCACGATCGGGGCGAACTACCTTGTGATGAAGTAAAACAACATATCCACAGCAAGTTAATAGCCATTGCTCAACAAATTACTGCCCTCGAAACCCTCAAAGAGGAGCTTCAAGGTATTCTCTGCGGTTGGGAGGAAAAGCCGAGCAGCGATCGTATCGCGCAGACGATTTGTCCCAATCTCCAGAAATGAGTTAATCATTAAACCTGTTGAGAAACAGGAAACAAAACCGCCGAAAGTTTTTCTGTAAGAAGGTTTCAAGGTTTTTTGACCTCATAACCAACAAGTCTAGTATCGCCTTTTCTGGAAATCCCTACGCTCCTGATGAACTGATTGGGACTTCTTCTACTCGTGCCTCGGTGGTTGTGACCACGGGGGGCAGCGCAATGACTGGATTCCCAGCGGAGCGATCGGGGGCTGAGGTAGGCTTCCCTTCAGCAAACTCGCTGGAAGTGAAGCTCCGCGATGAGCGAATCGCCAAGAGTCCGGCTTTTACCACAACGGCGATCGGCACCGCCACAATGACCCCCAGCAATCCCCCAACCCGCGCCCCAGCCAAGATCGAAATCAGCACCCAGAAGGGTTCTAGCCCCGTAAAGCTGCCTAAAACTCTGGGGGCAACGAAGTTCTCTAAAATTTGTTGCACAATCACTGCTGCGGAGAGAACTTGGAGTCCCAGCCAGAAATTTTGGAGGGCGACCAACAGCGTGACGGTAATGATGCCAACGGTGCCGCCAAAGGGAACGAGGGCCATGACCCCGATCGTCAACCCAAACAACTGACCAAAGGGCACTTTGAGCAGCACAAAAATGGGGATCAAAAACGAAGCCATGCAGGTTGCCAGAATCAATTGCCCGATGAAAAAGTTCTGGAAACTGAGACTTAAGGTTTGAGAAAAGGGTTGCCGGATGCGAACGGGTAACCACTCTACCAAGCTATGCCAAATCCGATCGCCATTTTGGAGCAGGTAAAAGGTCACGATGATGGTCAGCAAAACATCCACCAAGCTGGTCACCGTAATCACTGCGACACTCAACGCTTTGCCCGCGATCGATTGCAACTGCCCTTTCAAGCGATCGTTAATTTGCACCAGCAGCGCATCTAGATTAATGGGTAGCCCAGAGGTTTCTGCCTGTTGATTCAGCATCATCAATTGCCTGCGTCCTGAGTCAATCCACTCTGGCAGGCGCGTCACAAGTTGCTGAGCTTGGGTCAGGGCGATCGGCACCAGGGTGATCCCCAGCGCGACCAGGACAGATAGGGCGAGCAGAAAGACGAGGATTGCGGCCTGTTCCCGCTTGGTTCCCTGATGCTCCAGCCAACTCACTGGGTAGTTGAGTAAAAAAGCCAGCAGGGAAGCCGCGACCAGGATCACAATCAGAGAGTGAAAATAGTCGAAGATTGCCGAGAATGCCAGCGTGTTAAGCACCAACAGCGGGGCAATCAGCGCCACAAGGAGGAAGCGCGATAGGGGAGGAGAGGATTGCCACCAGTCAAGGAGCTTCCGGGTTTGCATAGGGCGATCGAAATGGGGATCAAGGGATCAGTTTAAATGTAAGACGATTTAGGAACAGAAAGCAGCTATCTCTGGTTTGAGAACCGAATCAGGGATGACAGACTATCTAGTTCTCCATCAAGGTTTATTCCAGGAGCTATTTTCACATTTTTGCACCTGATTCAAAATGGCGATCGTCTTGGGGTTGCCAGCCGTGCGAAGCCGCTTTTCCATCCCCACGTTGAGCAGTTCCATAGCTAAACGGGTGAGATAGGCTTCTTTTTCCTCGGTCTCCACTTGCCCTTTCTCCAATGCCTGGAAGTTCTCTGTGAAGGACACTTGAGGATCGAAGCTGAATTTTTTGGTCAACGCATCAATGACGTAACGCTGATCTGGATAGGCAGTGGCTGCAACCGTAGCGATCGGCTGACCCCAGATCGCCTTTTTTACTTGGGTAGAAGCTTTTTCTTGCAACCAAGACTCAGAGGTCGAAATGGGCAAATCCGTTGTGTCTTCATCCACCTTGGCAAACGCATGGGCCTCCTTATAAGACACCCGCTTGTCTTGGTTGTAATCCGCTGAAGCCACCGATTCGCCCGTGCGCGATCGGCCACCCAGCGCCGCAAAGAAACTGGAACTGTAGTCCCGGTAGTCGGCTTCGTTGACAGCAGGGGTACACCCTACAGAGGGACGAGTTTTGATCGTCGCAAAAAAACCACATCGGGTTTGCAGGGCAACTGGGCGATCGGGATTTCCACCTTCATAAATCAAATTTGCAAAGGAACCCGAAAAGCACTGAGCCATCATCGTGACAACCGAGGTTTGTCGGGGCATCTGGTCAAGCAGGGTGGAGAATTGGCGCACGGTGAAGGGTTGGTCGCGCCAGAGCATCATCGCATTATTGTCCATGTCCCGCCGATTGGGGATGCCGTGTCCCGTGAAGTAGAAAAACAGGTTACTTGCTGGATTCTGTTTCCCCATTTGTTGCAGCGATCGGCGCAAATTATCTGGCGTAGAAGCTCCCTGCAAATTGGGAATCTGGGGCACCTTAAATTTCTGCTGACCTTGGGGATCAATGTAGCGAATCGTGGCCCGACCATCATTGCCATTGGCAAAAAAGATCGAGGCCATCTCTGGGCTAAATCCCAATACTTTTAAGGTGCGTTGGAAATACAGCACATTCTTTTCTAACGCAATTTCGTTGTAGGAGGGTGCGCCACCGCCTGCAAAGACCAAAAATTTGGGCTTCTGTGGGGACGTTTGTAAGGACGTTTGGCAAGTTGCCGCCAAGGGATTTTTGGGAGCCAGGGAAAATCGATCGCCCCAAAACTCACTTCCAATTGGCTTTGATGCCAACCCACTCCTTAGCCTGCTTTGTCCAACAGAGACGAGGCTCGATCGCACTGGTTCCGATCGCACAGAAACCACTGGAATCAGGCCTGATAGCTGCAAGCTAATCAGCCCAAGCTTCAGGGCTATGGTGGGTAGATTGTGTTTCGTTGACAGAAAAAATAATAAGTTCATGGCTTCTAGGCAAAAATGTACATCGTATGGAGACGCGATTTCTGGATGCATGTTGAGAGGGGTGCAACTGAGGCAACCTACTCCATTTTCTCTTCTAAATCGTAACTACTCAGACTGCTAGCTCAATGTCGAGCCTGCCCTCATCCCCCAGCCCCTTCTCCCACTGGGAGAAGGGGAGCCAGATTGAAGTCCCTCTCCCCAGGGCTTGTCATTACCAACATCTCTTAAAAAGCTTGGAGAGTGTCTGATAAATGCCCTAGACCTTGCACTCGCCCCCTTTTCATGTATGCCTGAAAGGCTTTAAGGCCCCAATTCTGGGGGACTTCGATCTCAGAACCCCCCAGAATTGGGGGGCAGGGGGCGGTTCGGGCGACAATTTGGGACTTCTGAGAGGTTTAGAATTCACATTTTTGAGAAATCTTCGATTTCTCAAAAATGTTGGTAATGAAAAGCTCCCCAGGGAGAGGGATTTAGGGTGAGGGTAGGTTGAGTAGTTACTCTAAATCAAACTTAGGAGATTTCTGAGAAAGATGTTACCCCTGTAGAAGCAAAGCATTCGCCAAAGCATCCGGGAAATGACCTTCTAATTGATTCCCGGATGCTTTGCCCTTCCGGTTCCTGACATAACCTTTTCTGCAAATCTCCCTAAACCAAGTAAGGCACCCAGGCTGACATGGCTTCAGGGGAGCCGTACCAAGGGCCAGCCGATCGCGGGGAGTGTCTGATCCCGTCCAGCGTCAGATTTTCTGCGCCCTGGAGATGGGCCGCCACTACAGGGGTAATGCCATCGCCCCAGCAATTACCCTGACCGCAAGTAATTTTATAGCTGTTGTAGGCTAACCAACTTCCCCATTGGCGCTGCCCGTAGATTCCTTTCCCTGCCACGCAGATATAGGACACATCAGAATAGAACGCACCTGGATAATAGTCGTTGACAAAATCTAGATTCTTGCGCGCCCACGGTTCCTGGGTAATGTGTGGTGTGCCGAGGGTGATGAGGGTGGCAACACGGGCGCGGGCATCCCAGAGTCCGTCCGTTGTCTCAAGGACTTCCCTATGGATGCGGTAAGGCTTCTCACTCAGGTAAATGCGGGCAATCCAGCCCCCCGCAGAATGTCCAACCAGGTTAACCTGTGAGGCTCCAGATTGCTCCAAGAGTCGCTGAATCGTTTGGTCAAGTTGCCGCAAAATGGGCACCATCGATCGCCCTCCCACCGTAGGCAGCCAATCTCGCTGCCGCAGCGGTACGATCGCGACAGAAAACCCCAAGTTCTCCAAGGATGTTGCTAAATCAAAATACTCTGCTGCTGTCGCAAAATACCCTGGTAGGATGGCGATCGGTAAAGGCATAGTGCCTACGTCCTCATAACAATTGGCTGTTTATCATTGTCAATAGAATTTCCTGTGACTGACAACCTCTAAATGCAGCTTACCGCGATCCGATTTAGATCAGGTCGATTTAGATCAGGTTAGATTTAGATCGAATCGCCACCCTACAAAATGATTTTGAGTTATCAACCCAGAGACCCATTGAGACAGAATCGTCACCCTTGGCTGCTAGCTGGAGCAATATTGCTGATTGCCATCACTGGTTGCAGCCGGACAGCAACTCCTTCCCCTGCCAACTCTCCCTTAGCAATCGCCCCGGCAACACAGTCCCCTGGCTGGAAAAAAATTGAGGGTAACAGAGCCACCCTCTGGCTACCCGATAGTTACGAAGGGGGAGATGTTAGCCAGAATTTGGATGCGATCGTGGCTAAACTAAAATCCTTTGGGCCAGAATTCGACAGTGTGGGCCAGCAGATTCGCCAAGACCCAGCCGCGATCGACCTCTTTGCCTTCGATGCCAAGTCCGGTAATCCAGGCACTCTGACCAACGTCAACGTGATCCCCGGTGCCTCAGACTTAACCGTAGAGAAATATATTGATGCTCTGGGGCAGCAGTTACCCAAACAATTTCGCCTCGTCGATCGCCAAATCGTGACCTTAAAGGGCGATCGAGTCGGGCGCATGGTCACAGAATTTACCCTCATTGGTAAAACTGGTAAGCAACTCATTTACATTATCAAAGACAGCAACACCATCTGGACTGTTTCCTTTACGACCAGCACCAGCGAATTTGCCCAGCGCCTCCAAACCTTTGAGCAAAGCATTCGCACCTTTTCAGCCCGATCGTAGCTCAGTCATCAAACCCCTCTCAAACCCCATATGGATTTGCTCCGATCGCTGCCCCTAGGACTATACCTAGAGCAACCCGTCACCTGGCTCCACCATCTCGATACACGGGTTAAATTAGCCTGGCTGATGAGCTTTTTGCTCATGCCCCTGCTGGCATCTCCATTCTGGCGGCTCCTCCTGACTGGGCTACTCATCCTGCTCACCCTAGCCGCCCTGATTCCATTGCGGGTGTGGCGACAGCAAATGGGCTGGTTACTCCTGTTGTGTTGCTTTGTCTTTATCCTGACAGCGATCGCCCCCGATGGCATCGCCGCCCCTCACCAACCCCGCCTCCCCGCCAATGAACTGACCTTTGCTCAGCAACCTGCCAACCTTCCCCCTGCCCTGTCCTGTCCTGGGTACAATCCCTTCTGCTGGGGACAGCAACCCGCTCTGCCTTCTGCCACGCCTTCTATTACGCCCTCTGTTATCCTCTCCCAGCCCACATCCTACCAATACGTGCTATTTGAGCGAGGCCCCTTCAAAGTCACTCAGCGCTCCCTGGATTTGGCCCTCCGTCTCAGCACTCTCCTGTTCACCCTGATTTACAGCACCAGCCTCTACTTATTAACTACCGCCCCAGAAGAAATTACGACTGGATTAGAGAGCCTGATGCAGCCTTTGCGCCGCTTTAATGTGCCTGTCACTGAAATTACCCTAACTCTCACGCTCTCTTTAAGGTTCATTCCTCTGGTTTTGGAAGAAGTGCAAAACCTGATGCGATCGGTGCAAACGCGAGCCATCAACTGGAAGAAAATTGGCTTCCGAGGCAGCACCCAAATTTGGTTGACGATCGCCCAACGCCTGATCGAAAATCTCCTCCTACGGGCAGCCCAAATCGCCAGCGCCATGAAAGTTCGCGGGTTCACCAGCCCAAATCAGCATCAGGTAAAGTGGCACCAACTTCGCTTAAAGACCAGAGATTGGCTAGCATTAGGTTGTTTGGTTCTTCTGTGGAGCGCTCGTATTGCGTGGGGCGGAGAGAGCTAGTGTTCCGTTAAGAAAATTTTGAGGGGTCGAAAACCCTCAAAATTTAACTCCAACTAACCACCTAGCTTTCAGCTACCCGTCAATTAATGATTAACAGACTACTAGCGCAGATTGATGGCAGTAAGTGAGCCGCACTTAAAGCTCAAAACTCAAAACAATCCCCCTAACTACTGATCAGAAACTTCTGCCAAGCTGCACTAGGAACTCAATTGCAGGGCGATCGATATCACTTGTGAGCGGAACACAGAATCTCTTCTCCTAATTCAGCTTGGATCGCCACCTATACGCCAAATGGAATGTGAATTTAAATGCTTGCAACTATCATTAGAGCTATATTAGATCTGCCCAAATTTTTGATCCCCGTATCTATAGTTACAGTAAAGACATCTCTGTAACTTTTGTAGCCATCCTGGCATCCCGATCAATCCCATACTCACCCCTATCAGGCATTGCAAAGCTGCAATTATTTCACCCCTCTTTACATTTTGTACAAATCATTCCGTATTACAATTGCATCTCCTCATCAAAAACCCAGTCTCACCCGTTTCGTTTGGATCTGAATGAGCACCGAAACCTATTTAAATCATCCAACCTTCGGTTTGCTGTTCCGAATTTGCCTAATTGAGGAAAGTCAGGAACTATTTGCCACACTTTATGCCCAGAGGTTATTTTTTCTGGTCATTACTGGCATAACAGGCATCAAATTTGAGCCGATTAGTCGTACTGAGGCGCGGATTCGCGTCGAAAATCGGTTGCGGCAACTACGCAGATCTGGAGCTTCCCTGGAGTATGACGCGTTGCAAACGTTACATAAACAAACCTTTCAGTAAGTAGGGTCGAATTAAAGTAGCCTATCTTACTGGCTCCATTTGAATTTTCCGTGATAGACCCCTAGCTCTTAGGTCTGTGTCCATGCTTGATCAACAGGCTCTATCTCAATCTTCCTGTGGCGATCGCATCGCTAAAATTCGTCAGACCCTCCCCCCCTCGGTGCGATTAATTGCGGTGACCAAGCAGGTTCCGATCGCCACCATGCGAGAAGCCTACGCCGCAGGAATTCGGGACTTTGGCGAAAGCAAGGTGCAAGAAGCAGAAGCCAAGCAGCAGGAGCTAAAAGACCTCCCAGACTTGACGTGGCACCTGATTGGGCACCTGCAAAGCAACAAAGCCCGTAAAGCCCTAGAGCTATTTCAGTGGATTCATTCCGTGGACAGCTTAGCTTTGGCTCAGCGGTTGGATCAATTAGCCGCCTCTATAGATCACAGTCCCCAAATTTGCTTGCAAGTGAAAATGGAAGTGGACGACACAAAATTTGGTTGGAGTCCTGCCCAATTGCTAGCCGATCTGCCCACTCTCAACACCTGTATGCAGCTACAAATTCAGGGCTTAATGACAATTCTGCCCAGAGAACTTACATCTAAAGAATCTCTTAACATTTTCCAAAACCTCCACACACTATCGGTTAGCATCGCCCAACAAAACTTGCCTTACATTAAAATGGTACACTTGTCTATGGGTATGTCTGAGGACTATCCCCTGGCAATTCAAGCCGGAGCAACGATGATTCGGCTAGGACGCATCCTATTCGGCGATCGGAATGCGGAAAAATAGCCCCTTGCCTAAAATTGGGAGGCACAGGTAATATGATCTGACTTCGGGCATTGTGCATCGAATCAAATCGACAAAAAATAAATATATTGCTGCAAGACATAAATTAAGCTTTTGAAGCACAGGGTACAGGAGTAGACCCCCTAATTGGGAGCATAGCCCCCATGCCCCCAGAACTCTTAAGCTGATCAACCTTGAATTTATGGGCTAGTGCAGTGCCACGGCTGAGATTCAAACGAATTTCGGTCGATTTGTTACCCCGGTAGTAAGTTGATCTTCATTGGATTCTCCTAATGTTGATTTGTTGAGTATTCTGTTGAGAAGGCAGTTATTATGTCTGAAGTTCTGAACCCCCAACTCAGAGAACTGATATACGCTGTTGACTCACATGCAGTGAAGTCAGACAGGGTGTCATGGGTTTATATTCAGGGCTTAGTGTATTAATTTTTCTTCTGGTTTATCTAAAAGCTGATGCCATAGATCGTCTTGAAGCATAAGAGATAGGTTTACCGTCATATTTCCTTATCCTTTACCTCTTAGCTGGCAGATACCTCTTAGCCATCAGGAATCTTTTTTCAACCCCCTTTCCAATCCCCCCTAGCGAATCAGTAACGATGGAGTGTGAACAGTGAACAATATTTTCACCAAACTGCGCGATTTTGTTGGTTTGAATGACCCCGTTGAGTACGAATACGAATACGACGAAACAGAGGGCGAGGAGTACCAAAATTTCTACCGGGAAGAGCCGGTTCAACCCTTGCCTGCTGAAGAAGATGCCCGGAGCCGTCGTCGCTTCCGGGAACGCCCACCCCTTACTTCTGAACCAGAAATGAACCCTCCAACCACTATGAACAAAGTTATTGGGATGCCCGGAGCCGTCAACGGTATTTCCGAGGTGATGGTGATGGAACCTCGCTCGTTTGAAGAAATGCCCCAAGCCATCCAAGCGCTACGGGAACGCAAGTCCGTTGTTTTGAACCTGAATATCATGGACCCAGACCAAGCTCAGCGAGCGGTGGATTTTGTGGCTGGCGGTACCTATGCCATTGATGGTCACCAAGAGCGGATTGGCGAGAGCATTTTCCTCTTCACTCCAAGCTGTGTTCAGGTAACAACCCAAGCTGGAGCCACCCATGAAGTTCCCCAACCTCAAGTGCGGGTCTCCCGTCCCACGGCTCCCACACCCTCTTGGACTGCGGAACAGCAAACCCGGATGGCTTGAGTCAGGGCTATCAGGTCGAGTGCTGAATCGTTGATTGCAGCCGATCGAGTTCCTTATAAGTTTTGTAGCGCAGTCCCAGGACTGCGCTACAGTCTTTTTGGGGCTGAGTGGAACCATGCTCAACAGGTACCCCGCAATTGGGGTTTTGAATGAAATATCAAGGGTTTTGTGCAGCTATGTTCGCTAGAATCGCAGCGTTTTCCCCCAATGCCAAGCAAAGTCATCTGAGATGAAAAAAAGAGGATAAAACTGAGTTGTCTAACCTGCTTGGCATGATTGGGGGCGGTGTGATGGGAGAAGCAATCCTGTCTCGATTACTGGCACAGAAAATTTACTTGCCGGAGCAAATCTTGGTGAGCGAACCCCAATTGCAGCGCCGGGAGTTCCTCTCTCAACGATACGGTATTGAGGTGGTTGCGGAGAATCAAAAGGTTGCAGCCGTTGCTGGGGTGCTGTTTTTGGCGATTAAGCCCCAAGTTTTTGACACTGTGGCGATCGATTTAATCAGCCGCAGAACCACTGCTTCGGCTCCCCTAATCATTTCTATCTTGGCAGGGGTTTCGCTCAGCCGCTTGGAAGCTATCTTTCCCAATCACCCTGTGATCCGGGCTATGCCCAACACGCCCGCCACTGTGGGAGCCGGGATCACCGCTATTTCCCCTGGTCAACATACTCAGCCCTCCCACCTAGAGCAAGCCCATCGCATCTTTGGGGCAGTGGGTGAGGTGGTAGAGGTACCAGAATCCCTGATGAATGCCGTGACGGGTCTCTCTGGCTCTGGCCCTGGCTATATTGCCATTGCCATTGAAGCCCTGACCGATGGGGGTGTGGCGGCGGGACTCCCCCGATCGATCGCGGCTAAACTTGCCCTTCAAACCGTTCGGGGTACAGCTCAATTGTTGCAAGAGTCAGGAATGCATCCTGCTGAACTAAAGGATCGAGTGACCAGCCCTGGTGGAACGACGATCGCTGGCATTGCCCATTTAGAACAATCTGCCTTTCGCTCAGCCCTGATTACAGCCGTGCAAGTTGCTTGTCAGCGCTCCCAGGAGCTAGGTCAGAGCTAAGCCTTGAGGTGTCTGTCTAGAAGGACTCTTTCATCCCTTGCTAAGGAATAGAGCAGATCTTTAGCAGGTGGTGCGATCTTTGGTTATGCTAAAAGGATGGGGGATCAGCAGCGAGGGGATCAATACACTCTCCACAACTGGCGTAGGTTGTCCAAATCTAGGGTCGTTCAACGCTAAAACTTCTGTACTGAGGGACGATCGCTACTACACTCCCTTAGCTTGATTGAGAAGCTAGTTCACCTCTTGCTGAAAGCACAATTTAACGATTTAGCCCCAAGATTATTTATGGAAGACTGGTCGAAGGATTTTTTCCAAATGCTGGAGACCGTGACCAGCGAAGTCGAGCAATTCTTTGCTGAGGTTGCGAAAGACGCTACTGACGTAATGGAGGTCTTTGTCAAGCTCTCCGAAGAGATGACCGAGCAGCTACAAATTAGTCTGCACATTGCGTTTGACGAGCTTGAACAAAATTGGGATGAGTTGATCGAGCCAAGACTCATCATCTTTTTGGCGGGCGAGGAATTAGAAACAGAGTCCGTTGAGTTCATCAGCTACACTGTCGATATTCCACTCCATCAGCCTTCCGTATGTGTCGGTTGCCAGCATTACCATGGTCAGTCTTACTCAGGTAACCTATTGGTCTGTGCCATGCACCCCTACGGTTGGGAAGGCGAGACCTGCCCTGACTGGGAAGCAGGGGAAAGCTGATTGACGGGACAATCACGCTACTTCACTATCACAAAACCAGAATAATGCAGCGCGATCGGTTTCCCATAACGTGAACAAGCGCTGCGTTCCGAGGGATAATTATTTGGCATATGCTTATCGAATGCTTAAGCAGAAGAATGCTATTGAGACGAAATCTAACCGGATTAGCAATGAGGGGGATGACCCCTCAGTAGGGTCTCTCAAGATAGAATGTCTATACAACTAATTGATTCCCGTCCCATTAGATCGTGGATTAAATAAAATATTCCAAAAAATAATTAGAGATATTCTGGGAGAGATGTTTAAGCATTGGAGATCCGGAAGCAACACCTGAGAAAACGTAGAGAGAAGAATGATCAGGGGTTCTTCATCATTTCATCACTTCACTTCTTAGAGGGTCTGTGGTTCTAAAGTTCCTGCGCCAGATTCGCACTGCCAAGCCAGATTTAACAGGCTTAAAAATTGTGGCGATTACAGGGGCGACGATCGCGGCATTGCTTCTGTTAGCACGGCAAGCGGGCTGGCTGCAATCTGCTGAGCTACGGGCCTATGACCAAATGATGCAGTTGCGTCCCGATCCTGGCCCCGATCCCAGGTTGCTCATCGTAGCAATCACAGAAGAGGATGTTCTCCGCTATAAACCGCCTCTCTCTGACAAACTGGTCGCGCAGATGTTAGCAGAATTGCAACGTCATCAGCCCACGGCCATCGGACTGGATCTCTACCGTGACTTTCCGAGAGAACCTGGACATGCTGAGCTTGTCAAACAACTGCAAAATCCCAATCTCATCACCATTCGCAACTTAGGCACTGAAGATAATCCGGGTGGAATTCCGGCTCCCCTAGGTATGCCCGTAGAACAGGTGGGATTTAATGATGTGGTCAGCGATCCCGATGGAGTTGTGCGGCGCAATTTAGTGTTTGCTCAGGAGACGAATTCATTTTCATTTCAGCTAGCATTTAATTATTTAGCTGCCCGTAATACTTTACCCGACTGGTTAGATCCGACTCAAACTCAACTGCAATGGGGCAAGGCAGTGTTGATACGTCTGGAAAAAAAATCGGGTGGTTACCAAAACAATGATGACAATGGATGGCAGATACTGCTGGATTACCGGACAGGCAAAAAAGTGGCTCGCAGGGTGACGCTGACTCAAGTGCTGCAAGGGCAAGTTAAGCCGGACTGGATTAGCGGGAAGGTCGTATTGATTGGGGCAACGGCTGAGAGCCTGAAAGACTTGGTTTTTACACCCTACAGTGCTGCTGAGAGAATCAACCCTAAAATGCCTGGGGTGGAAATTCATGCTCAAATGGTCAGTCAGTATCTAGATATGGCGGAAGGGAGCCGATCGCCCTTCCGGTTCTGGACAGAGGGGGCAGAAGTTCTCTGGATTCTAGGTTGGGTCTTGATTGGAGGTGGATTGGCCTGGCAATTACGCAACCCTTTGGTGCTGGTTTTTAGTAGTACTGCAATGCTGGGAGTCCTGGCAGCTAGCAGTTTTCTCCTATTTTCCGATCGAGTCTGGGTTCCCGTAGCCATGCCAACTCTCGGGTTCTTCCTGACGGGTGGAGTGGTTGTAGCTTACCGCGCTCAACAGGCGCAGCGACAACAGCAGATGGTGATGACCTTACTGGGGCAAAATGCCTCGCCCGAAATTGCGGCTGCCCTGTGGACTTCCCGCGATCGGCTCGTAAAATCCGGTAAGCTTCCTGGGCAAAAGCTGATTGCCACCATGCTATTCACTGATATCAAAGACTTCAGCACGATCTCGGAACAAATGCCCCCCGAAGAACTCTTGCTCTGGCTGAATGAATATCTTTCGGCCATGACCCAGGAAATTCAAACCCATCAAGGCATTGTGAATAAATTTACGGGAGATGGGCTAATGGCAGTATTCGGGGTTCCCATGCCCCGCACGACTGAGGCAGAAATTGCCAAGGATGCTCAGGGAGCAGTGGCAGCCGGGCTAGCTATGGGCGATCGGCTCCAAGAATTAAATAGAGACTGGCAACAACGTAACCTACCCGTGGTGAAGATGCGGGCTGGCATCTTCACCGGGCCAGTGGTCGCTGGCAGCCTCGGTGGTAAAGAACGCATGGAGTATGGAATCATTGGCGACAGTGTTAACATCGCTTCTCGGTTGGAAAGTTGTGATAAACATCGCCAAGGCGGAGTGTGTCGGGTATTGATTGCCCATGAAACGCTGATTCATATTCAAAATCAATTTCAGGTGGAGCATTGGGGTCTCTCTACCCTAAAGGGAAAACAGCAATTGGTAGATGTTTATCGTGTTCTTAGCTCCTTGACTCCTGAGTCACCAATACTAGACAAACCAGAAGACAAACCAGAGCCATAGCAAATCGTCTCAAGCGAAGCGGTTCTAGATAAAATTGATGTAGAGCATTAGGAACATTTTTAAGTCAAAGTAGACTTAAGAGACAGCCCCCTCGTTCTTTCCGAAATCTGCCTCAACGGTGTCGTAGTTTCATCGTGGTGTTTAAAACACTGCATTACTGTTTAAGCACTGCGTTAGAACTACTCCTGCCCCCTACAAGCCCTTTTAGTACGTCAAGAAAAGCACTATAGGGCTGGATATCAGCCTTGGAGCAGCGTCTACCAATTCTGTTTCTACCCTACTCATCCCTCAAGAGGATTCTAATTTTATGCAACGCAGAAATCCCCGTATCCGGTTTGTCAATGCTTTCGTCTCTTTGGGCTTAGGTTTGCTAATTTGTGGTCTTCCTGCTTTGTCCTTGGCCAAGAAAGTTTCATTCAACCCACCTAGCGGCAATGGATTGCCCGGCCGACGCGAAGGGGCTGGTATTCGAGGCAACTGTTTACCTAGCTCGATCGGTGCTAGTTCTGGTGGGTCGCTTCAGGCGGCAACTCTCGCTAAGCAGGTGTTTGTCACTCCCCTGATTCCAGAATCTCGTAGCGGTCTCACAACCTCCGCTCACCCTACCTTCTTCTGGCATGTGGAGCAAAACACTTCAGCGACGATGGAGTTTGTGCTGTACGACAGAATCGATTCGGCAACGCGCAAAGAAATTTATAAGACAACGTTTGCGCCAGATGGTAAGCCGGGGGTTGTCAGCATTCGGTTACCTGAGACGATCGGGTTGGAGCCGCTGGAGATTGGGAAAACCTACTACTGGACCTTTAAGTTGGTCTGTAATACTCGCGATCGTAGTGGTGATATTAGAACCGAAGGACTCATTCAGCGGGTACAACCGAGTTCTGAATTGGCAACAAAGTTAGAGGAAGCTGCCCCCCGCGATCGTCCCGCTCTCTATGCTACAAATGGCATTTGGTATGATGCGCTTGCGTCCTTGGCTGATCTGCGCCGTGCCAAACCAGACGACCTCACCTTAGCCAAGGATTGGTCTGACCTTCTGGCTGCTGTAAAGCTGGGAGCGATTGCCCAAGAGCCTCTCATTCAGTGTTGTCAAGCTGGAATTAACCAGTCCACATCTCTCAAATAGTAGGAAATAGTAGATTTTGTATGCAAAGGAAAAATTCCTGCTCCCGGATTTTGAGTCTTGCCCTGACTCTAGCGATCGGTGCCATCTGCCTACCCTTACCCTCCCTAGCTGTACCTAAGTTTACTCCTGCTCCAGGACGTAGACTCCCTGGACGACGGGAGGGTGCGGGTACTCGCAGCGACTGTATGAAGGCTTACCGCGAGAAAGAGTCCATTTTTGCGACTGCACTTGTGCCAGAGACAAATATGACTCTAACGTTGTCAGAATATCCCGACTTTTTTATGTTTGTTCCTCCAACAAACGCTAAGGGGATTGAGTTTAGTTTGAGCGATGTGAATCGTAAGCTGCTTTACACAGAAACCTTTGCCATCCCTGAAAAAGCGGGGGTAGTTACTGTGAGTCTGCCTAAGAGCAAGTCTTTACCGCTGGACGTTAACAAGCTCTATAAGTGGAGCTTTGCTATCAAGTGCAGCGATGTGGGTAAGGAAGATATTCGCCTATCTGGGTGGATTCAGCGTGTTTCCCCGACTGCAACGTTGTCTGCTGCCCTGGAGCAGGCTACACCCCGCGATCGGGCTTCTATCTATGCTGCAAACGGCATCTGGCAGGATACTCTGACTGCGTTGGCGGATCTGCGCCGCAGCAATCCCCGTGATCCCAAATTCTTGGCGGATTGGACGGCGGCTTTGCAATCGGTCAATTTAGGAAAGCTAGCTCAAGAGCCTCTCGCTCCCTGATAACCAAAGCTGCTTGTAGGATCTTTGCAAAACTTTTTTCAGCGGGTAATTAGAAAGGTTTTGCTAAGAATAGTGAATTTAATAACGTGTAGAATTAGGGTTCTAATTTTTCAGTGGAGCGTTGAGCGCTCCACTGAAAATAGCGCTTAGGGATCTGCGGGTTAATAGTGTCCCACTCAGATGGGTTTCGACTACTTCGACGGCGCTCAGCACAAGTACGCTCAACCCTCAACCGTCGAGAGTTGAGCGCAGTCGAAACTCGGTTTATTGGTACTTTATTTTCACGCAAGTCCCTTACTTAATCCATGATCCTAAGAGAAGTACGCCCTCTAATACCAAGGCTATGCCTGAAGAAATGCCCGTTGAGTTTTGGCAGGCGATCGACCAATTTAACCAGGGGCAGTTTTACGAGTGTCACGACACCCTAGAAGCTCTGTGGATGGATGCGATCGATCCCCAACGGCGCTTCTATCAGGGCATCTTGCAAATTGCAGTGGCTTGCTACCACCTGTACAATAGCAATCCGCGTGGAGCGGTCATTTTGTTGGGTGAAGGAATCGCTCGGCTCAAAGACTATCAACCCATTTACGGCGGGATTGAGGTGACCCCTCTCCTGACCCAAGCTGCTGCATTGCTGTCGATATTGCAGCAGACGAATTTGGCACAATCTACTCAATCGGGAACATCCTCTATAGAAACGAGTTCCGTTGTAGCCGCCTCGCAGGATATACGGTTACCCCAGATTCAGAAGGCGGCTGAAATTCAGGCTGCGGATTAAGGAAGGAGAGTGACGATCGCCTCCTCGGACTTACTTGGCAGCCATTCTCGCGGCAATGGGTTGCCTGTCAGGAAAGCGGTAAAATACGAGTCTTGCTGCTTTTTTGGCTGCTTCTTTTTGGCACTACTTTCCTAGGATTATGGGCAACACCTTTGGGCATCTGTTTCGGGTCACAACCTTTGGCGAATCCCATGGGGGCGGGGTGGGAGTTGTGATTGATGGCTGTCCACCCCAGCTAGCCCTGTCTGTGGCCGAAATCCAAGTCGAACTCGATCGCCGCCGACCGGGACAAAGCAAAATCACCACACCCCGCAAGGAATCGGACACCTGTGAAATTCTGTCGGGTGTGTTTGAGGGCAAGACCTTGGGCACTCCGATCGCCCTCTTAGTGCGAAATCAAGACCAACGATCGCAAGACTATGAGGAGATGGCGCAAACCTACCGCCCGTCCCATGCCGATGCTACCTACGACGCGAAGTATGGCATTCGCAATTGGCAAGGGGGCGGTCGATCGTCAGCTAGGGAGACGATCGGGCGAGTGGCAGCCGGGGCGATTGCCAAGAAAATTCTACATCAAGTGGCAGGGGTGGAAATTATTGCCTATGTCAAGCGCATCAAGGATTTGGAGGCTGTTATCGATCCCAATAGTGTCACCTTGGAGCAGGTGGAGCGGACTATTGTGCGCTGTCCTGATGCCGAATGTGCCGATCGCATGATTGATTTGATTGAACAGATCCGAGATCAGGGAGATTCGATCGGTGGTGTAGTGGAGTGTGTGGCCCGCAACGTTCCCAGAGGCTGGGGCGATCCTGTTTTCGACAAGCTGGAAGCAGACCTCGCCAAAGGTATTCTGTCGTTGCCAGCAACCAAAGGCTTTGAAATTGGCTCTGGCTTTGCAGGCACGCTCCTGACGGGCAGCCAACACAATGATGAATTTTACAACGATGGCGATCGGATTCGCACCACCACCAATCGCTCTGGAGGCATTCAGGGCGGCATTTCCAATGGCGAACCAATTATTCTGCGGGCTGCTTTTAAGCCCACCGCCACCATTCGTAAGGCTCAGCAAACGGTGACCCAAGATGGAGAGGCAACAGTGCTAGCGGCTAAGGGTCGCCATGATCCCTGTGTCTTACCTAGGGCAGTGCCGATGGTGGAAGCGATGGTGGCGATCGTCCTGTGTGATCACCTCCTGCGTCACCAAGGACAGTGCAGTGTATTGGGGACTGCGGCCATCAATTCCTAGCTCTGTGGTTTTTCAATCAGAACTTATCTGTAAATCTACGAAACAAGGGGCTTAAGCCCCTTGTTCATGTAATGCAATTCAACTCTGAATTCTAATTGCGTCCAAGACTTATCAATCTATGGATGTTGGATGGTGTTTTAAAAGTGCTAAAGACCTTGCACTCGCCCCCTTTTCATGTATGCCTGAAAGGCTTTAAGGTTCCAATTCTGGGGGACTTCAACCTCAGAACCCCCCAGAATTGGGGGGCTGGGGGGCAGGGGGGCGGTTCGGGCAGCGATTCGTACCTTTTCAAACATCCTCTTAGAAGCAGCCACAAAGCGGCTTACGACTCCATTGTGGCCTTAGCCAAAGCAAGCACTGGCAGACCGGGGGGATAAACGCCTTGCTCCTTAATTTGCTTGATGGTTGACTCAGAAACCTGAAGTTTTAGTTTCTGGGTTAGGGCCCGCACCACATCACCCCGATCGCATACCCCAGCGACTGCTCCAGCCGGAGAAAGCACCGTGATGAAACCAAGCTGATGGGTCTCCAGCAGGTGGATTAGGTTTGCTAGGGGAGTTTGCTCATCTACAGTGACGAGTTCTGCCAATGGGTGAACCAGTTCGTTCACAGTCTTGCTCTCCCACTGCGATCGTTCTACCTGTTGCAGATCTGCCCCGGAAATCATGCCCCGATATCGCCCATCTGAGGCGGCGAAATAGATGGAGGCGGGAACAGTTCCTAGCAGGTAATTATCGGCAAACTGCCGCAGGGTCATGGCGGCATCAATGACGCGATAGTCGCGAGTCATAGCATCCACTGCTTTCAAGCTCAGCAAAGCCTCTTGGAGATCCGTCGATCGGCTGTAGGCATCGGCATTTCGGACTGCAAAACGACCCAGAAAAGCAATCCATAGTCCGTTGATATAGTCTCTCCGTAGCACTATCAGGGCAACACCCAGTCCGATCGCCGTCCAGCCTAAAATCCTGCCCGCCATCGCTGCCCAACGCACGCCCTTGAAGCGATTCCCGGTAATTTTCCATACGGCTGCCTTGAAAACCTGTCCGCCATCCAAAGGCAATCCTGGAAGTAAGTTAAATAACGTTAATACTAAATTAATCCGAGACAGATCCAACGTCAAAACCTGCATGGGACTCCCTATGGGCAACACTCCCGCTACCAGGAACAGGAGAATAAATAGGCTAAAACTGACTGCTGGGCCTGCGATCGCCACCTGAAAGGCTTGCCCCGGTGTTTTAGATTCGCGATCGATGGATGCAACGCCTCCAAACAAATATAGAGTGATGGAATTGACTGCAATGCCTTGCTTAAGAGCGACTAAACTGTGTCCCAATTCGTGCAACAGCACAGACCCAAACAGCAGCAACGCCATGACCAACCCTGTGCCCCATTGGAGGGCAATTCCCCACTCTGGGTAGGCGTTTTGCCAGCCTAAGGCATTGGCAATTGCGACAACGATTAAAATCAGAAACCATGAGGGATCAATAAATAGCGGAATGCCAAATAATGTCCCAACTCGCCAGCCTGTCTGCATGAATCTATCCTGAAAAAGTATTCAAAACGATCGTTTGTGATCAAAATTTGTGCCATCCCTCATCTACCAGCATAGAAGATAGCTCTAGGATTCTGGTCTCAGCAGCGGTGAATGGGGCAATTATTCCGTTATCTAACCCAGCCCCTGATGAGACAAAGGACGGTTATCAGGTCAGTTAAATCTTGAATGAGTTGCTGGTTCTCGATCTTGCTCTGTACGGTTCTCTGCCACCTTCGTTTTTTGCCCTGAGAAGCAGTGCAGTACAGGTATTAAATGGCTGAAATATTCCTATTTTGGTTGCAAGGGATCTGAAAACACGATTTTATAAGCAACGAGTTCCATCTCTGAAACGGACAGCTTCAACTCCTCCCACGATCGCCCCCGCGCGGGCAATGCTTCGGTTTGCAAATTATCGAAAGCTGCCTTGGTCAGTAGCACTTCGCTTGCCCGCGCCAAATCCTCGCCCAACTTAGAAGCCAGGTTCAATTCACTCCCATACATGTCCTCTGCCAACATCAGCACTTCGCCATAGCCAATGCCGATGCTGGCAGACAAGTCTAAGTCGTTGGGCAATCCTGTGTTGACTGCCGCCAGCCCTTTCAAGATGTCGATCGCCGCCTCCACAGCCAAGTCAACGTTGTCGAAGGCGGCAAAAATATTGTCAGCCTCCAGTTTAACCACCTTACCTCCGTGGGCACTGATGAGAGGAGCGGCGATCGTGGTGAGCCGCTGTAACATTGCTAGGAAATGAATAATCCCGTATTTTATAGTCAGACGCGAGAAACCCGACATGTCCAGCACTAAAACGGCGTGGGTTTCACTAAACGTCGCATAGATTTGCTGGTCAATCTCGGTGGACTGTTCAGGATGCTCATTGCGTTGCTGCAAAAGTCGGTTCAGTTCAGCCCGCCTGTCTTGGACTTGCATAAAAAATCTGCATCAAGAAGAAGATCTTTAAAAAAGGTCATTCCAGGCATGGAGGGGACAAGCTACGGACAATGACTTTTGGGTCAACTTAGGATCGTGGATTAAATACCCTACGCCTATGTAGGGTATGCGTTGCCCCGACAAAGGAGTTCAAAGGGAGCATCTCACTTTTGCAACCCTCACCCTAAATCCCTCTCCCAGGTGGGGAGAGGGACTTGGATCTTGCTCCCCTTCTCTCCTCTTGGGAGAAGGGGCTGGGGGATGAGGGGGTTTTGGCGTATCCTCTACAAAACTGAGATGCTCCCGAGTTCAAATGAGGGGTTGCAATTGCTGAATCAGTTGCTCTGCGGGTTTCACGCCCTCGATCCGTTCCACAGGCTGGCCATTTTTGAACAGGACTAGGGTCGGTAGCGCATGGATTTGATAGCGAGTTGCCAGGTCAGGATAGTTGTCTGTGTTGATTTTCACAACCTGGACTTTTTCCTTCAATTGGGAGTTCACCTGCTCCAGAATCTTTGCCATCATCTGGCATGGCCCACACCAGGGCGCATAAAAATCAACCAGCAGGGGCAAATCTGAGCCTGCAATCATTTCTTCAAAACTATTAAACTCTTTTTGAACTGCCATATTCACCAGCCCAACATCTAAACGAATTTTGTGTCTAAGTTAATCCTAGTTCAGGATGGCAAAAGTTTCTCGTAGGTCGTTGACTGGGTTTGGTGGGGTAGAGTCCGATCGGGTGCCGATCGCGATGGTAAGGTCATTACAGAACTTCAAGTGCCGATCGCTATCCCTTGCCCCACGAAGATCCTACCCATGCCCGACTCTCACCGTTCGACTGAATTAGCGCGATGGATGGCAGGAGAATACGACAATCAGCCCCAAGCGATCGGTCAGCCAGTTTGGTTTGTGCATCTGCGGCTCTGGTATCGTCCTTTGCCCCAACGACTTGAAGGGCGAGTGGCTTTGTTTGCTGAGCAAGCCAATGTGCTGCAACTCGATCGCCCCTACCGCCAGCGGGTGGTAATTTTGCAGGAGACTGGGCAGCCGCAACAGCTCCAGGCTCAGTATTTAGCCCTGAAGCATCCAGAACAGGTGCGGGGGCGGGTGCTAACCCCGACTTGCTGACCCATCTTAGTTTGGCGGATCTGGACTATTTACCAGGATGTAGGCTCAATGTAGTGCAACAGGATGGCGTGTTTGTGGGTGAATTGGAGCCGGGAAGCAAGTGCTGTTTTGACTATGAGGGACAAGTGCGCCAAGTGGTGTTGGGATTTGCAGTCAGCGAACATCGGTTCCTCAGTTACGATCGCGGGGTTGATCCAGAAACTGGGAGTGCCCTGTGGGGAGCGATCATGGGCCCCTACGAATTCCATAAGCGCCGCGACTTTGCGGCTGAATTAGCTGGGGAATAAGGCAGTATAAACGCCCTAAAAGCAGCGGTTCAAGCAATTTCCAATCATTTCAACCATAGTTTGGCTATAAAAATTGCCTGAAAGATTTAGTGGTTTTCACTAATTCTTCCAGGCAAAGTTTAAATCCTTTAACGGTTCAAACCGTGGGTTCGGTAGTATAGGGCAATCTGTAAGATCGACCTGCATCACTCTCGCGATCGGGCAATGCTTGAGGGTCTAGTCTAGACCTTCCACTTCACATTTCCTTTGTCATCTTCCACATTGACCGTTGCATCCTGTGTCTTACCATCGGGAGTTTTTACCTTACAAGTAAACGTTTCTCCAGCCTTGACGATCTTCACCTTAGCCCCAGCCCCTTCGCTGCAATCCGCTGTCACATCAACCTTGTTCTTCTCCTTGATAGTTGATTGAATTTGCTCTTCAAGAGGAACTAACCGGAGTAAGCCCTTTGTGTTGAATTCAAACGCACCCGTATCCTTTGAGTTGGTGATCGCCACCTGAAACGTCTTGTCTTCTGCGGTTGCGTCACAATCAAAGTCAGCACCCAACTTGGCGCTTTCAGGACAGGTGACAGTTGTGTCTGCCCCGATTCCTTGGGTCAACTTTTCCTTCAATTGATCTTCTACCCGCTTTATCTTGGGATCGGTGCTGCCTGAAGCCACAGGTGAAGGACTCTCTGAAGCTACGGGACTCTCAGCAGTAGTGGTGCTGGTGGGAGAACCGGCACTAGGAGCGGGAGTACTGTCTCCGCCACAGCCAGCGAGGACGACTGTCATTGCACAGACAGCCACCATGACAACTGGAGTAACTTTTTGAAAACTTAGACCCAGAGCAGACAGAACGCGGGCAACTTTTGTGTGATTGTTCATTGGTCTTTACTCGGAAATTCCTTAGTTTTAAATAATTTGCTTTGATCTGAACGTGTCCTCAAAGGCAAGCCCCTCGATTCCAACTTCAGACAAGTGATTATGATGCTTTGGTGATGCAACGTCAATTAGTAAACAGAAATAGGGTGCATCTCAGTTTTGCAACCGCCCGATCCACCCTCACCCTAAGTCCCTCTCCCTAGGGAGAGGGACTTTGAATTCCGGCTCCCTTCTCCCTAGGGAGAAGGGTTGGGGATGTAGCTTGCTTCCCGAAGGGTGGGCGGATCGGAGATCTGCAAAAGTGAGATGCACTCATAGAAATAGGGGCAAATTGTCAGCAAGTGCGTAGTACAGCAGAGCATCGATCGCATTCCACACCACTACATTGATACTCCCTACCCCGCACCCTTGACTCTAAGGTAGTGTTGATAAAGAGATAGTTTGGCAGAGGTATGTATGTTTGGTTTGGGATGGCCTGAATTTGCCGTGATTGCTGCGATCGCTCTAGTGATCTTTGGCCCTAAGAAGATTCCTGAACTCGGTAGTGCTTTTGGGAAAACTCTACGCAACCTTCGAGAAGGGCTACAGGAAACTGATGCCGAGAAAAAACCGGCGGACGAAGATCCAGATTAGATCTCACTTATTTTTCACTAAGGAATCAGAATTAAATAACCTGCAATTTGGAGGTTGGGTTGAGCCTTGCCCAATTTGCAGCTTATTAAATCCCCGATCCTTAGTGGATTAGCGACTCAGAAGGGGCAGATTCTGGCTGCGTAATCGGTGCCGGTGCGGGAATGGCAGCAGTGGGAACAAGTGGGGTGGGGACGATCGCCTCACTCTCAGTTTCACCCAGGGTAGGGTCAGGGATTGGAGCGGGAACCTTGGCCGTGACCCCTGCTTCGATCGGTTTACGGGTTTCGATCAGTTGCAAAGCCCGACTGACATTTTCTGGCAGAATCACGACCAGACTGCCTACTGGTGCTTGATCTAAACCAGTATTGATCGCTGTGGTTTCATCCAGCAGGACTTCGTAGGCGCAACCGGGTTTAGCTTGCTCAATGCCTTTGCTAATGAGGGCAGCCACTTCGCCCGGAGCGCGATCCCGCCGATCGTAGTCTTCCTTCACGAGAATGCGATCGAAAATGCGGGCAGAGAGTGCGCCCAACAGAATCAGGTCTTCATCGCGTCGATCGCCCGGGCCACCCACGATCCCAATCCGCTCTCCTGACCAGTTGCGAATAAAGCTACCCAAAGCCTCATAGCTAGCCGCATTGTGCGCATAGTCAATGAGAGCATGGAAATTGCCTAGCTTAAACAAATTCATCCGGCCTGGGGTTTGCTCTACCGAAGCCTCGAAACTGAGCAAAGCAGCTCGGATGTCTTCAATTCTGACTCCGTGGGCAAAGGCGGCTAAACTGGCGGCCAATGCGTTGGCAATCATGAAGGGGGCCCGTCCATCCATCGTCAGCGGCATATGGACAGCCTGCTCAATCCGTAGCATCCAATCGCCCTTCAGAATTGAGAGATAGCCATCTTTGTAAATCGCCGCCAAACCGCCCCGGCGGGTGTGATCCCGCACGATCGGATTGTCAGGGTTCATAGCAAAGTAGGCAATCTGGGCACTGGTGCGCGCAGCCATTTCTACCACCAGGGGATCATCGGCATTCAGCACCACGTAACCACTGAGCATCACTGCCTCTGCCAGGACGCTCTTCAGGTGGGACAGTTGTTCGATCGTATCAATGTCGCCAATGCCCAAGTGGTCAGCCGCCACATTTAACACGACCCCAATATCGCAGGCATCAAACCCCAGCCCCGATCGCAGCAGACCACCTCTAGCTGTTTCCAGCACCGCCACTTCCACCGTAGGGTCACGAAAAATGATCTGGGCACTCTGGGGGCCCGTTGTATCACCCTTTTCAACTAAGTAGTCGCCGATGTAAATTCCATCCGTGGTCGTGTAGCCAATTACTCGCTTCGTTTGTTTGAAGATGTGGGCAATCAGGCGAGTTGTGGTGGTTTTGCCATTGGTGCCCGTGATGGCGATGATGGGAATCTGGCTCGGCGCGCCTGGTGGAAACAGCATATCTAGCACTGGCTCTGCCACATTCCGGGGGATGCCCTGGCTAGGAGAGACGTGCATTCTAAATCCAGGAGCAGCGTTTACCTCGACAATCACGCCGCCCACGTCCCGCAATGGTTTGGAGATATCAGAGGTCACCACGTCGATCCCGGCAATATCCAGCCCAATGATTTTGGCGACGCGCTGGGCCAGCCAAATATTTTCTGGGTGAATATCGTCGGTGCGATCGACGGCAATTCCGCCAGTGCTGAGGTTGGCTGTGGCCCGGAGATAGCAGATTTGCCCCAAGGGAAGAATGGTTTCGAGGGTGTAGCCTTCCCGTTCTAGGAGTTGCCAGGTGGTGCGATCGACTTCGATGCGAGTCAAGATATTCGTGTGGCCCTCACCCCGATTGGGGTCTTGGTTGGTCTGTTCCACCAGTTCTGCGATCGTCGATTTGCCATCCCCAATCACATGGGCTGGCACCCGCTCTGCCACGGCCACCAGTTTGCCATCCACCACTAAAATGCGGTGATCCCGTCCCGTGTAGTAGCGCTCCACAATGACTGATTTCGAGACTTCCTTGGCTGCGTCGTAGGCCGCTTCGGCCATTGTCCAGGTATCAATATCCAAGGTAATGCCCCGACCGTGGTTGCCATCAGACGGTTTGATCACAATGGGATAGCCGCCGACCTCTTGAATCGCCGCTTCCAGTTCATCCAAATAGCTAATCACCGTTCCCTTGGGCACCGGCACTCCAGCTTCTCCTAGCACACGTTTGGTTCCCTCCTTGTCGCTGGCCAGTTCTACGGCTAGAATGCCAGTTCGATCACTGAGAGTGGCCTGAATCCGCTTTTGGTGAACGCCGTAGCCCAACTGAATCAGCGATCGGGCACTGATGGGCAACCAGGGAATGCCCCGCGCCTGCGCTTCCTTGACGATCGTCTCAGTGCTGGGCCCCAAAGCAGACTCCGCCGTCAGGTCTTTCAAGTCCTGGATGTCTTGCGCTAATTCTTCTTGGGCATAGCTGCCTGTTTCAACAATGCTTTGGCAGAGACGCACTGCCGCCCTGGCCGCGTAACGCCCTGCTTGCTCATCCCCATACTCAATCACAACTTGGTAGGTGCCTTCAGTTGAGGTTTCGCGAGTCCGACCAAATCCCACCTCCGTGCCTGCCAGCATCTGAAGTTCCAGCGCCACATGCTCAACGATATGACCCATCATGGTGCCTTCATGGACGCGGCTCAGAAACCCGCCCCGGCAGCCCGGAGAGCAAAAATGTTCGACAAGACTCGGCAAAATCTGGGTTAAACCCGCATAGAAGCCAGGAATGCGATGGGATGGGCGGTCTGCCAAATCTTCCAAGTCTAGACGCATCACTATCAGTTGCTTGTGTCGGATGCTCCAATAGTTCGGCCCTCGTAAAGTCTGGATTTTCAGTATTTTCATAGCAGTGTGGGGATCAGTGTGGGGGGATTCAGATGCACAAAAGAATTTAGAATTTAGGTACTACTAAAATTTGAGGTTGCTTGCATTAGTCTAGGGCTGCAAGACTCCAACGTAATTCCATCTAGGCGCTGTCCAACTTAAATTCCCTGATGTCTGAACCCCCACTGGTAGAAAGAGAAATCTGACACAATCTTTGTCCCTGTCTCGCTTTGGGAGGGGTTAGGATGCATCTTGCTTCCCGATGGGCGGGCAGTTTGGGAAAGTTGTACGTTGCTAACAAGAACTTAGTAATGCTAATGATGCCAATTTCTGGATGGCTGACTTTAAAGAATAGATAGAAAAAACTTTTTAGGGGCTATCTTAGCTGATACTTTAGATGACGGTAATGTCTAAAAATGGTTTAGAGGACTGGATTTAGCAATTAATTTTGGTAAAACTAATTGCCAGAGTGGACTCTGCCCACAAACAGCTAATTGCTTCTATTAAGCCTACCCTAGTCTGTCAAAGATAAACTTATATTATTTTTTACGTCCGCAGATAAAAAATTTATCTTTTTGAGAAGAAGCAGTAAGACTTACCCTGGTGCTACAGAAAAGTGTTGCAGAAAATAGTCGCACTAGCAGCAGACTGGCAGTAGTTGACTACCGAGAAAGTAGCCGATCGGGGGGAATGGTTTCCCGCTTGCTCAAGTTATAACGATCGCCCTCACAGAGGATATGCACCCGCAGATCGTGCAGGCTGAGAGGGGCTGACCCTTCAATGTGGGGATAGTTGGTGTAGGACAAATCTCTGGGATCAATGATAGTGATTGTGCCCCGCCCTAGCACTTGAAGCAGTCCATCTCCCTCAAAGAGGGCGCAGGTGTCTTCGTCAATCCCGATCCCCAGCTTGTCGGGGTGGGCGGCAATGGCTCCCATCAGGCGGGCCATGCGATTTCGATTGTGAAAGTGTTGATCCACAATGATTTCAGGAATGATGCCCAATCCCACAGACAAATCCACTAAAGAACGACTGGGATGCTCGCCACTACCGCCGCCAGCAATCATATGGTGTCCCATCACGGCTGCGCCAGCACTGGTGCCGGCGATCGTGATTTGGCGAGTTTGCGATCGTTGACGTAGCTTATCCATCAAGGGAGTCCCCCCCAATAGGTCATACAATCGCACCTGGTCACCGCCCGTCAAAAATACGCCTGTGCAACCCTCCAGGTATTCCTGCCATTCCACATTCTCACACTGGTCGCGTTCCCGAATATCTAGAACCGCCACGGTTTTGGCACCCATCTCGTTAAAGATGCCGTTGTATCGTTCTCCTAAGATTGCTGGTTCACGAGAGGCACAGGGAAGAATGGCAATTTGCGCTTCTGCACTTCCAGCGCGCTCAAAAAAAGTGTGAAGGATTTCCTTCCCATGAACTTTATCCTCTGCGCCACCAATAACCATCACAGCAGTTTTAGTTGGTTGAGGCATCGGTTGGATAGAAGTTTGAGAGTCTAATTGCAGCATAGGATTACTTTTAGGCACGAGATGTAATCGTTCCAGTAGCCTACTAACGGAGATCGGAATGCTGCTCTTTTTCACGCTGACCAAGGTTCCGTTTAGTATTGTGTGGGTTGTGATGGGAGGTGTAAATTGTCTTGGCCCCCTTAAATGAAAATTAAACTGCTCCGAAGAGCGCTCTCATGATAAGCGGAGGAAGACAAAATTACAGGTCATTTTCTGCACAACTAGGCTGCTGTTTCTGTAGTTAAACCAACCGAACAGCTTATCTATTTTTCACTCTCAAACATACCTGAAACATCACCACTAATTAATAGTAGATATAACAACACTTCGGACATTTTCGCGATAGCTAGCTCTTATCCCCCAACCCCTTCTCCCAGAATGGGAGAAGGGGAGCCAGATTGAAGTCCCTCTCCCCCTTTTGGGAGAGGGATTTAGGGTGAGGGTCTATACTGGCTGTACAACAGGGTTCCCAGCACCTCCACAAAAATGTCCGAACTATTGATATAAGGAACTAATCATTAATGTCTGATTATTTAAGCACGATCGAGCAGACTTAAGCTTGCTTTTTTTGAGTTAGATGTGGAAAAACACCGAGGCTGGGGACAGAACGTGCGATTTGATATTGTGACACTATTTCCTGATTTTTTCGCCTCACCACTGCTGTCAGGGCTGCTGGGCAAAGCCTTGGCAAGAAAAATTGCTCAAGTGCATTTCGTCAACCCCCGTGACTTCACAACCGATCGGCACCACAAAGTTGACGATGAGCCTTACGGCGGTGGTGTGGGGATGTTGATGAAGCCAGAGCCAATTTTTGCGGCGGTGGAATCGCTACCCATCCTGAACAAACGCGAGGTGCTGCTGATGACTCCCCAGGGACAGCCTATGTGCCAGAAAATGTTTCAAGAGTTGATCACCTACGATCAGTTGGTGCTGATTTGTGGTCATTACGAAGGGGTGGATGAACGGGTGCTGAATGTGGTGACCCGTGAAGTTTCATTGGGGGATTTTGTGTTGACCTGTGGAGAAATTCCGGCGCTGGCGTTGCTCAATGGCACCATTCGCCTGTTGCCTGGGACGGTGGGTAAGGCGGAATCCCTGAAGGCTGAAAGTTTTGAGGCGGGACTTTTGGACTACCCGCAGTACACCCGTCCCGCCAAGTTTCGAGAGTGGACGGTGCCTGATGTGCTGCTGTCGGGAAACCATGGGGAGATCGATCGCTGGCGACAGGAGCAGCAAATTCAGCGAACGATCGATCGTCGCCCTGATCTCTATGCGAAATGGTTGGAGCAATCCCCCGAAACAGACCCAGAGACCAGATGCTAGTAAATTGGCTCATTCGCATAGGGTGCATCTCAACTTTGCAACCACCCGATCCACCCTCACCCTAAATCCCTCTCCCTAGGGAGAGGGACTTTGAATTCCGGCTCCCTTCTCCCTAGGGGAGAAGGGTTGGGGATGAGGGCGGATCGGAGATCTGCAAAAGTGAGATGCTCCCATTCGCATAGATATACTTCTATCGTGGTTGCCAAAATTTGAATTTCAGGACACGATCGCTGTAGCCATGAACGGCTCCCAGACTAAGCAATAACCAATAATCTTCCTGAACGTCATGAACTACCGTCGTAGAGTTACTGTCCTCGTCGGAATTACTGCCCTCCTTACCGGACTGATGGGCGTTGCAGAGTCTCGCCTGCTTCCCAATACGTTGAACCTGGGATCAAGGATCAGTCGTCCTGCCTTTGCCAGGAGTAGTGGCGGTCGCTCCAGAGGGGGATCGTTTAGTCGTCCTTCGTCTCCTTCGCGATCGAACTCCAGTCCCAGCCGTTCCAGTCCTTCGCGATCGAACTCCAGTCCAAGGCGCTCCAATGGCGGCCCTGTCGTTGTCCCCGTTCCTGTTCAACCTCGGTATGACTCGCCCTATCGTCGCTCCGATCCGTACCCCACTAATCAGAATCCAACCTACCGTAACCCAGCCTCCTCTTCTTCCAGCGATGGAGGTGTGGTCATTGTTGTTGTTCTTATTCTTCTCGTGATATTGCTTGTTGGCGTGGCGCTAATCGGGTGGCTAGTCTTTAGGGCTGTCACCGCAGGGAGCCGCAGTGGAGGCGGTTCTATGGCATCGACAGCAGGAACTAAAGAACTGACCAACGACACCGTAACCGTGAGCAAGCTGCAAGTTGCCCTCCTGGCCGAAGCCCGCGATATCCAAAGCAAGCTGACTCGCCTGACGGAGAATGCCAACACAGAGACAGCGGCAGGACTGGCGCAATTACTCCAGGAATCAGCCTTGGCATTGTTGCGGACTCCTGAAAATTGGAGCCATGTGGCGGTTAGTTCTGTGGCGATGCACCGAGATCAGGCTGAGGCAATGTTCAACAATTTGTCGGTCAAGGAGCGCAGCAAATTTAGCGCTGAGACTTTGACAAATGTGGCAGGGCGCGTCGATCGCCAAGAAATGGTGGCTCCGGGAGCCGAGGAAGACCCAGCAGCCTATGTTGTGGTGACGTTGCTGATGGGCACTGAACACGATAAACCTCTATTCAAAGACATTCGTTCTACCGAGGCGTTGCAGCAAGCTCTAGAGCAAGTAGCAGCTATTCCGGCTAATTATCTGCTGATATTTGAATTGCTCTGGAGTCCCCAAACGGCCAATGACAGCCTGACCTACGACGAACTCCTGACTGAGTATTCAGACATGGTGCAGATTTAGGAACCGATTTAGGAACCGATTTAGGAACCGATCGCCCGTAAACCTATAAACCTGTAAACGTGGGGCTGTAAACGGTATAGCTTTGTCCTAAGCTGTTAGCTGAAGGCTCAAGACTCAGGACGATGAATTTCCGAATTGGCAATGGCTACGATGTCCATCGTTTGGTTACGGGTCGCCCGCTCATTTTAGGGGGTGTGACTATTCCCCACGAGTTAGGATTGCTGGGACATAGTGATGCAGATGTACTAACTCACGCTATTATGGATGCTATGTTAGGTGCTTTGAGCCTAGGGGATATCGGGCACTATTTTCCACCGAGTGATCCCCAATGGGCAGGCGCTGACAGCCTAGTGCTACTCGCAAAAGTCAACCAACTTGTGCAAGCTGAGGGATGGCATATCAGCAACATCGACTCAGTGGTCGTGGCCGAGCGCCCTAAACTCAAGCCCCACATTCAGAACATGCGGGGTAAACTGGCTCAGGTATTGGGACTACAACCCACGCAGGTTGGGGTGAAAGCAACAACGAATGAGAAGCTGGATGCGGTGGGACGGGAGGAGGCGATCGTTGCCCATGCCGTTGTCCTATTGATGCGTAGCTCTGCCGATGCTTAACAACACCCGACTAGTGGTTTGTTAATTGTTGATTTGTGAGTTTGGGATTAGTAAGGGATGATAATTTTGGGGTTTTCAATCCAGCAAATCATTTTTGAACAGACCCCTAGACTCACTTCTCGATCGCCCATCACTAATCACTTAAGTCCGATCGCTCAAAATCAAAATAAACCCCTTTTCCAACCTATGGTTCAATACACGCTCGCCCAAAGTCCAGAAGTCATCCTGACTGTTCCTGGCAAAGACTCAGCTAAGACCCGTGAAAAGGCGATGGATCAGTTGATGGAACTGATGGATGAGGGCAAACTACCCACTAATCTTTCAGAAGGATTTGACCCAAAGCAGTTTATCGAAATTAAGGAAGGGGCGGTTTCTGGCAAATCCGCCAATGCAGCAGCGGATGAAGACGCGATTAACCAGGCAGTACAAATTCTGAGTAATTTGGCAACTCTCAAGCTCAAAGTGCAGGAATCCCGGACTGAAGCGCTAAAAATCCGATCGCAGATTGATGTTTTATTTACCGACGAATCAGTGACTGAGACAGAAATCAATCAGTTGAAAGAGGGATTTAAGATCCTGAAAACCTACGCCCAGGCAAACTTGCGCTACCGAGAAGCCCGATCGCAAGCCGAAGAAGCCCGGACTATCCTCGATCGGGCCCTGCAATCCACTGATGGTTCTACGGAGAGTCCATCCAAGTAAAAGGCAGAACTGCCTCGGGCAGATGTTGTATTGTCTATCGCTAATGACGTACCGTGTATTCACGATCGCCACAGTACGTCATTTGTCCAACTTGCTTCAACATCAAATACTAGGCAAAACCCTTGTGATGTGGGCAAAAGAACATGCCCCCGTAACTTAGACCTGCTTCATTGCATGGGCGCACTTTGCGTTGCCTTTCCCTATCCGACGGACTCTAATTTGCCGGGGCTTGCGCTTCTTCCAGGGAACGGATTGTACCGTCAGCTAAGGCCTCGATCAAAATACTCAAGGCCGCCATTTCGGAATTATTAAATTCTTGTGACCAAAACAACTCATCAAGCTGTTGCTCCAATGCCGGTGTCATTGTTTTAGTTTCTAGTGCTTTTCTCACGACTTCCAGGAATTGCATTGCCGATCGCCCCCTAACCTTTACCGAATTCCCTGATGTGATTAATATTCAAAAGATGCTGTAAGGATTCCGGCACCACTTGATATTTTGGTCGGAACCTTCACACTTAATCACAATCTGTTTTGACTGATTCCTGATTTACACGTCGCGTCTGTCTTTACTTACAAGACCGAATCTATTAATCAGTATTCCTCGTAACCTTATCCAACCCATCACTCCATGGGTTAGTTTAGGCTAGACTCAGGAAGTACGCTTAGATTCTGTATCATAACATACAAAATTAAGATAACCATGAGATATTGTATTCTTCCTGCGACTTGTCTAGTTGCCATTTTGGGAGTAGCATCTTCTGCTCACGCAGAAAGCAGGCTGTCGGCTGTAACCCAGAGCCAGCAAATATTGACTGCTTGTACTCAAGGTCGAGCGGAAACGCTACCGATTCCCTTTACAGATTTGTCACCGAACCATTGGGCCTTCAAGGCAGTGATGACAATGCACTACTGTGGCGCGTTTCGCCAAGCAGCCCCCAAAACCCTTAACCCATCATTAAACTTCAAGCCGGAAAACCTACCCTCTAGCCCGCTGTAGGGGCCCGCAGTAAGGGCAAAGCATTCAGGATGAAGGACTTGCCAACACTTCCCCACGGTTACAAAGACGATCGCTCCACTGCTGAATTCCCAGTGCAGATTGCCCAGCCCACCCTACGCGAACATTCCTAGAGGATTTATGTGCAAATTCCAACCCTCTGTTTCTGGTGTGAGAGCATGTATTTAAGGCGATCGTGTCAGTTAAATCTGAATTTAAGTATCTGCAAATAAACAGTAGGGTCACTCAAATGCAAACCGCTTTGATTACAGGCGCATCCTCTGGGATTGGTAAAGTGTTCGCTCAGGAGCTAGCAGCCCGTCAAGTTGATTTAGTCTTAGTTGCCCGTTCAGAAGCAAAACTGCAACAATTAGCCGCCCAATTGCGTGAACAATTTGGGGTGCAAGTGCAGGTGCTTGTTCAGGATTTGATTGAACCGGGGGCGGCAACACGGGTGTTTGAGGCGGTGACGGAGAGCGGATGGGTGATTGACCTGTTGGTTAATAATGCTGGGTTTGGCGACTATGGCGAATTTGCGGAACGATCGCGCTCCCGTTACCTAGAGATGATTCAACTCAACGTGATGTCATTGGTTGACCTGACCCATCAGTTTTTACCCGGAATGCAGCAGCGGCGCTCTGGCAGCATTATCAACGTGTCGTCGATCGCAGGGTTTCAACCCTTGCCCTACTGGTCGGTTTACGCCGCCACTAAAGCCTTTGTCCTCAGCTTCAGTGAGTCCCTTTGGGCAGAAAATAAAGTATACGGGGTGCGAGTGCTAGCACTCTGCCCAGGCACTACAAAGACTGAGTTCTTTGATGTGGCCGATGCGACTGGAAATACTACTGAGGGGGGACAGTCCTTGACTTCGCCTGAAGAGGTGGTGCGAGATGCCCTCAAGGCCTTGAAATCTGGGGAAACGAATGTGGTGACTGGCGGCTTGGGAAACCAGATTATCATCAACTTGCATCGCTTCTTGCCCCGCCGCTTATTCGTGAGCCTATTGGAGCAACAAACCCGTCCTAAGAAATAGTCGAACGTTTGACGTTGAGAATCGAGCAGTTCCCAGCGAGACGGCAAGGTTGAACCCATAAGTTAAAATGCAGAGACAACGTTGAAATGGGATCAAACCTATGACAGTTCATCAATTTCGTTACAGCAAAGAGGAATTTGCTCGACGCGGTGATGAGATCTATCAGTCTCAGGTGCGGACTCAAGTTGAGGAAGGCAATTACGGCAAAATTGTGGCGATTAATATCGAAACAGGAGCTTTTGAACTAGCGAACGATACGATTGTTGCCTCCGATCGATTGCTTGAACGGGTTCCAGATGCTCAAATCTGGTGCATTCGGATTGGGCATAAAGGGGTGCATCGCTTTGCTTCTCCTTGCCTGTTGTAGTTCAATCTTTCCCATCCTGATTTTTATTGAGACTGTTCCGATCGTGACTGCGGCTCCTTTTGATACCGAACGGTTATTGTTTGCCCCTGCGATCGCCAAAGCAGGGGCAATTCCGACTGTTTTTGCGTTCCCCAACGAGTACAGCGTCGGCATTACCAGTTTGGGATACCAGGTCGTGTGGGCCACCTTGGCGGCTCGTCCTGATATGCAGGTCAGCCGCTTATTCACCGATACTCAGGAATCACTGCCGACCCAACCGGAATTGGTGGGCTTCTCCCTATCGTGGGAACTGGATTATGGGCATATTTTGGATCTCTTGGAGTCTCTGAAGATTCCGATTCACGCGGCGGAACGCACCTCAGCCCATCCCCTGGTATTTGGCGGCGGCCCAGTGTTAACCGCTAACCCAGAACCCTTTGCTGCGTTCTTTGATGTTATTTTGCTAGGGGACGGAGAAAATCTGCTGGATGATTTTGTCAACCAGTATCAGGTGGCGCGGCGGGCCGATCGCTCCAATCAACTCAGGCAACTGGCACAGGTTCCCGGCATTTATATTCCCAGTTTGTACATGGTGAGTTATGAGGGTAAGGACGGGGCGATTCAGTCCATTCAACCGATCGAAGCCAATGTACCTAGTTCTGTAACGAAGCAGACCTATCGCGGCAATGTGCTGTCTGCTTCAACGGTGGTGACCGAAAAAGCAGCGTGGGAAAATATTTATATGGTGGAAGTGGTGCGGAGTTGCCCAGAGATGTGCCGCTTTTGCCTGGCTAGCTACCTGACTCTGCCCTTTCGCACCGCTAGTCTGGAGGAATCGTTGATCCCGGCGATCGATCGGGGGCTACAGGTCACCGATCGCCTGGGCCTCCTGGGAGCCTCGGTCACTCAGCACCCAGAGTTCGAGGCGTTGCTAGACCACTTGAATCAGCCCCAGTACGACCAGGTACGGGTTAGCCTCTCCTCAGTCAGAACTAACACGCTGACCCAAAAGCTGGCAGAAACCCTGACGAAGCACGATTCCCGCTCAGTCACGATCGCCGTTGAAAGCGGCTCTGAGCGAGTGCGGCAGATTGTCAACAAAAAGCTGCAAAATGACGAAATTACCCAGGCAGCGATTCATGCCAAAGCCGGTGGGCTGAGCAGTTTGAAGCTCTATGGCATGGTGGGAATTCCCGGCGAGGAACCCACGGATTTAGAACAGACGGTGCAAATGATGCGCGACCTGAAAAAAGCTGCGCCTGGGTTGCGGCTAACTTTGGGGTGCAGCACCTTTGTTCCCAAATCCCACACGCCGTTTCAGTGGTTGGGTGTGAATCCGCAATCGGAAAAGCGCTTGCAGTTTTTGCAGAAGCACCTCCGCCCCCAAGGAATTGATTTTCGCCCCGAAAGCTATAGCTGGTCGGTGATTCAAGCGCTAATATCGCGGGGCGATCGTCGTCTTACTCCGTTGCTAGAACTGACGCGCCACTACGGAGATTCTTTGGGCAGCTACCGCAGGGCCTTCAAGGAACTGCGGGGACAATTGCCGGATCTGGATTTTTATGTCCATGCCAACTGGTCAACGGAGCAGGTTTTACCCTGGAACCATCTACAAGGGCCACTCCCCCAAGCCACACTGGTTAAGCATTTAGAGACAGCCTTGAGCCATTACTAAAAAATGCTTGCAAAGCATCCTTCACAAGCATTCTTCAATTAGATTTTATTTGCAGGAGATTAGACTAAATCGCTTGGTTCGGTCTCCCTGTCCTTTTAAAAAAACGCAGGTTGGTGACGAATCAGACTGAGAAATTCCTCACGGGTTTTTTGGTCTTCTTGAAACACTCCGACCATGGCGCTAGTCACTGTCCAAGAGCCGGGCTTTTGCACCCCCCGCATCACCATACACATGTGGGTCGCTTCCATCACCACCGCAACTCCCCGTGGTTCCAGCACAACTTGCACTGCTTCGGCAATCTGACGAGTCAAACGCTCTTGCACTTGCAAACGACGGGCATACATCTCCACAATGCGGGCCAGTTTACTGAGACCTACGACTTTTTGGTTCGGGATGTAGGCCACATGGACTTTACCCATAAAGGGCAGCATGTGATGTTCGCAAAGGCTGAAAACGTTGATGTCTCGCACTAGCACCATTTCATTGTGACCTTCATCAAAAATGGCTCCATTGACAAGCTGTTCCAGGGATTGATTGTAGCCACTAGTGAGAAATTGCAGCGCTTCAGCGACTCGCTTCGGGGTTTTCAATAGTCCTTCGCGCTCTGGATTTTCTCCCACGCCCAACAACAGCGTCCGCACTGCGGCTGCCATCTGTTCATCGTTTTCAGCAGGTGTAGGTTGGATGTCGGCGGGTTCGGAGCCGTTTAGGGTGTTGCGATCGGGACGAACTTCAGGATTGATAGCACTCGGTGTAGCAGACGGAATGGAACCATTGGAAGTACCGATAGTCATGATGATTCTAGGATTAAGTTCTACAAAAATAATGAAAGGGGGCAGAAAACTGGAGAATGCAAAACCAGGACTCAGAATGTTCCTGCGTTGGGCATGAGAATGAGTTCTTCAATCACTGCTGAGTCTGGGAGAAGCGCCGCGTGAAGAATCGACTGGGCCACGACTTCGGGGGTCAGCATAGTTGAGCGATCGAAATCAGCTTGTACAGTCTCGGTGTCCCAGAGGGGCGTGTTAACTGAACCTGGACAAACGGCTGTCACACGAATGCCGTTGGGTCGCTCTTCTAGGGCTAGGGTTTTGGAGAGAGCCAGCAGACCAAATTTGCTGACGCAATAAGCGCCCCACCCTGGAAACACTTGATGGCTGGCGATCGAGGCCACATTAATAATAGTTCCCCCCTGACGGCTCCTCATCCCAGGCAAAATGGCTTGAATGCACTGAAATGCACTGGTGAGATTAAGGTCAATGACCTGTTGCCAATCGGCTAGGGGCGTATCCATTAAGGTGCCTGTGTAGCCCATGCCAGCGTTGTTGACCAAAATATCAATGGTCTGATCAGCGACGATCGCACCCATTCGCTCTTTGACCAAGGACAACTCAGACAAGTCCAAACTATGCACCTCTGCCGTCACGCCAACCTCTCTAGCCGCAGTGGCAACGGACTGCAACGCTGGCTCAGAGCGGCTCACCAACACTAAATTGATGCCAGATTTAGCGAAGGCAAGGGCAGTTGCCCGCCCAATGCCACTGCTAGCTCCGGTAATTAAGGCGCGACGGTTAAGAGAGTCAGTCATGCAGATTCAGGATGAAGGATAGGCTGTCTTATCTGATTAGGCTTTCATTTCAGCGATCGGCCCTATGGGGATCAACCGAGATAAAAACCGTCAATCATGAACGAAAATGAGAAATTTTAACAAAACGTTACCTATGAATTATACCATCTACAGAAAATCGATCGGCATCTCATCGTTCACACTAGATCTATGGTTGCCATAGCAAGTTAGTTCTACGGAAATCTATGAGGTTGTCTGAGAAATATCGATCGTGCCCTCGCCCCCTAACCCCCAATTCTGCTAATTACTCAGGCTGCTAACTCAATGTCGAGCTTGCCTTCATCCCCCAGCCTCTTCTCCCATTGGGAGAAGGGGAGCCGGATTGAAGTCCCTCTCCCCAGGGAGAGGGATTTAGGGTGAGGGTAGGCTGAGTAGTTACCAATTCTGGAGGAACCGGGTTGGAAGGCACCCAAGATCGGTGAGTTGGGGAGCAGTTCGGATGGCAATATCTATTTCATGCAATTTAATAAGTCTAGGCATCAAACCTCGATGCTCAGAACTTCTGGATGAGCTACAGCATCACTGGGTTTGATCCCGTCCAAAATCTCGATCATTTCTCGCTCAAACACAACTTGGGCCCGGTTGGTTCTGCCGCCAACGTAAATACGGTTGTGTTCTTGCAACGCCCAAACCTGGGAATGGGAGACGTAGCTCATGACGACTCCCACCATCAATAATCCAAACCCGGCGTAGACGATCGGGACTCCGGGATCAGCTTTAATTTGCAATCCTGTGCTGCCAATCAGGTCTGATACTGCTAGCGTCACGCCATTCACCTCAGTGGACATGCCCGATCGCACCGTGGAAATTAGCTTGCCCGCTGGGTCATAAATCAGCAGCATTCCTTGTAAATCTCTGGCCAGCAGTGACACGCCTGCGCTCAAGTCGGTTTTTGTAGGAATCCAGGTGCCCCAGATACGGCCATTGCCATTGGTGTCTAGCTGCGCCATCGGCAATTGAAAGGTGGGGCTGTTGTTGACATGCACTCGCAGGGCGGAAATGCCCCAATCTGCCTGATACAGGGTCACGCCTCTGTAGCGGAGCGGTTCGTTAACGTGAATCGTCTTGCGCTTGACTTCTTGACCCTGGCTATTCAAGACGGACAAATCTGAGTAGAACTGGTCGATCGAGCCTTCTGGGGTATAGTCGATCCAGAAGCGATTGACCCGTACTGCCCAATCCTTGGGCAATTGGCGCTCTGCCCACGGGCCAGCATCGACAATATTTTTGATCTGGAACGTTGAACCACTCGGCACCATTTCCTGGGCAAAAAATCCCGTCAGTGCCCCCCAAATTGCGCCGAGCAGAATCAGCAGCATACTTGCGTGGACAACGATCGGCCCAATGCGACCCACAATCCCTTTGCGGGCGTAAAGCGTGTTATCTGCCTGAAACACTCGGTAGTTGCGCCTTTGCAGCCATTCGGCGAGGGGTTGCAAGGACTCCGATTCTAGTTCTGCGCTCAGGGCTAGCTTTTCGTACTGGCGGGGCTGATCGTAAAATTTCCAGTGGCGGGCGGCTTTGAGGGCAGGAAACTGGCGAGTGAAGGTGCAGGCAGTCAAACTAGCGCCAAATAAGATTAACAGGGCTAGAAACCACCAAGTCCGGTAAACGTGGTCTAGCCCGATCGCCAGCAAAACTTTCCAGGTCAAGAAGCCAAAGAGCGCTGGATGTTCTGGGTAATTCGCCTGGTAATAGGTGACAGGCTGACCCTGTTCCAGTACGGTGCCAGAGATGCTGAATAGGGCGATCGTCAACAGCAGGACGATCGCTAACCGCAAGTTTGCCAACAGTGGCAAGAGTTCTTGACGAAAAAAGCTTCGCAGCGACGCGGATTTAGGCGAGTTGGAGGCGTTCACAAAAATTTTGGCAGTGTTGCACTTCTAAGGGTGTCCCCAACAAAATTGTAGAGTTTATTGGGGGACTTTATGATTCCATAGAAGTAATATTTGCTTGTCTTGGGGGAGAGGGGCGATCGGCAGCCTGTCCTAGAAATCGAATTTTACTGATATTTAAAGATCTCAGGTGCTGTCACTGTAGAAGAGTTGCTGGTGGCGCGTTTGTGCATTACTCCAAGAAGTGGGAAAACCACGCCTTTTAAGTACAACATCCTCGATCGCTGTCCGTACTTGATGGGCACACGTACTAGGACTAACCTGTCCTACACCAGTCCCCAATCCTGGAAATGCAATGGTTTGAACAATATCTTTAATGGGTTCTCCAACAAGTAGCCCATTTGGAAAGTGACCATGTTCAACCAGCAGCAAGACAGCACGAGCAGCAAGGTAGGGATTGATAGTATCGTGTAAGTTCATGGGTACACGCATGGTTGGAGCAGCTATGACATAAGGAATGCGTCGATGATTCGTTTCAATGATTTCCGCTACCCCAACCAGCAACTCGCCATGATGTCGTTGGTTAATCAATTCTTGCAACTGCGCTTGAATATGCCAACCGAAAAACTGGCTGTAGATCCTATCAACACCGCCATTCATGAAGCCGTAGCTATTAGCGGGACTGACCACAGCATCGCAGGTCACGTCAAGAATCGATCCATGATGAACTTGTACATTTGGTAAATCACCACAGAAGCGTTGCCAGGCATCAGCAAGGGGGGATTCCATAGCAGCTAAAACGATATGCATAGGCAACCCTTATAATCCTTGACCGTAGCAATTTAGCAAAATTCACTCTAGGACGGACACGCGTTGCTTTGCCCATCCTACCCGCCTGCAATGATACGGATTTTGGGCTAATCTCAAGCTGTAATTGTGAGTGATGGAAGCAAACATCAAATTCCATGAACTAGACAGGGTATGAGATAACTATGACATGACCTCATTTATCGAAGAAATCTGTCAAAGATTTGCTGAAGAGCAATTTGAGTTTTCCAGACATGCTCTTGATCAATCGATCTTACGACGAATTCAGGTTCAGGAAGTCAAGGAAGCGATCGTCAGTGGACGGGTTATTGAGGATTATCCGAATGACAAATACGGCCCAAGTTGTCTTATTAGTGGCTTGACTCAAGGCAAACGCCCCATTCACATTCAATGTAGTTACCCTTCTCGTTCTCTGGTAAAAATTATCACCTTGTACGAACCCGATCCACAGCGATGGAATGATGACTTCACAAAGAGGAAACCTACTAATGATGACTGATAGTCCAGAAACTCTAGTTGAAAAACAAGTGACTTATGTGCTTCAACTCAATGGGCAAGTCTTCGTAATTGAGAATGTGCCTGCTCGTGTTAATGAAGAAACTGGAGAACAGTTTTTTTCACCCTCAACAGTGGAGCATTTACAGAGAATTATTTTGACTGGGCAAGCACCCTATCGCCTAGCTGAAGTTCCCGTATATAGTTTTGCAGCCAAGAATCAGGGCTTACCCTTGCAAAAGCTAGCTTAGGAGATTTCCAGAAAAGATTATACCAGGCACTGGAAGGGCGAAGCATCCGGGCAATGACCTTCTGGTTGATTCAAGGGCTGATCTGCCGGATGCTTCGCCCCTACAGGGGTAACATCTTTCTCAGAAATCTTCTTAGATAAACGATCCTAAACTGGCTCTTGCTGATCTAGGGGAGGCGCGATCGGAATCTCGATCGGGGTTAGGGGAGGCGCTAGAGGTTGCAGCGGCACAGCGCTAGCAGTCGGAGGCTGAGAAAATCGTCTGGCTAAGTCCATAAACTCCGAGGGCATCATCAGAATCGTTGTCGTGTTGTTTTCTGCCCCGATTTCCGTCAACATCTGCAAGCGTCGAAGTTCCAGCGCGGCAGGGTTTTGCATAATGCTTTTAGAGGCTTCGGCTAGTTTTAGCGAAGATTCCTGTTCAGCGGCAGCTTTGATGATGCGGGCGCGCTTTTCGCGAATCGCTTCTGCTTCCTTCGCCATTGCCCGCTGCATCGCGGTCGGAATTTCTACATCCTTCATCTCAACACGCTCAATCACGATGCCCCAAGGTTCCGTAATCTCGTCTACGATCTCCTGCACCTTGATATTGATTTTGTCGCGATTTTGCAGCACGTCATCCAAAATATTCTGACCAACGACATTCCGCAGCGTTGTCAGGGCAATTTGATAAACCGCCATCTGGTAGTTTTCTACTTTATTAACCGCTCTGGAAGGCTCAAGAATCCGGTAGTACAGAACAGCGCTGACCTTGATCGTCACGCTGTCAGCAGTAACGGTTTCCTGCGGCTCAATGCTGACGGTTTTGGTGCGGACATCAATGAGGGCTTTTTGATCCATGAAGGGCACAATCCAGTAAAGTCCTGGCCCCATCACTCCTTTCACTCGCCCTAAGCGAAAGATCACGCCGCGCTGATACTCGCGATCGATCTTGACTCCAGATAAGGCAAACCAAGTTATTAGCGTTGCGACAGTCCATCCTAAAATTGGTCCCATAGGTCACCTACTGAATCTCGGTTAGCTCAATTGTAAGTCTGCCGATCAGATCCACCTTGATTCAACCAGAATTAAGCTTTATGAAGTCGATTTGTTGCGCTTCTAGACACCGATCCTGCCCAGACCAACCCTTTTAGGACCGATCGGATGGCTCGCTCCAAACTCCTTGGATGTCCGATCGCCCACCCGTTGATGAGGGAACAAGTGATTGCCAGCACCAAAAGAATATAGGTTGGAGCCATCACTACATTGACCAAGAACCAAATCCCAACATGGAGCAACATCAGCCCAGCGGCGAAAATAGCTAGGGTTGCCGATCGGCGCACTTGCACTGCCGGACGCGCCAACCCAACTAGGGCGATCGTCAGACAGGTAGGCAAAAAGGTGAGCGGAACTAAAACAGCACAAATGGCGATGCACTGACTACAAGAAAATTCAGTTAGGGCATTTGCTAGCGTTGTAACATCTATCATTAAATCCATCAGGGACTTTATTCCTGAATAAATAGCTGGGAAATTGGCGTAAAACAGTCACCTTTAAAGTCTAGGTTGCCTTTTGCGAATCCCCCAAGTCATCCCAATATTTACGGCTTTTGGATGAGGGATGGCACGGGGTTGAATTTTAAGCTTTACGAAGCTATCCGACTCTGAATCCAGCGCTTCCCATTCTTGCTGAAAAGTATAAACCAGAGGCTTGAGCTACTTCGAGCAGTGTTCCGATCGCAATTGGTTAGGAATTGTCATAGGCACCAAAGCTCCATGATAGAGTCAGTTGATCCCCACATCCTCTCCCCGAATTTCTATGTCTTTTCTTAGATCTAGCGGTGTATTGCTCCATCCAACATCGTTTCCGGGCCGGTTTGGCATTGGTGACTTAGGGCTAGAGGCATATCGCTTCGTGGATTTTTTAGTGAACAGTCGCCAACAACTGTGGCAAATATTGCCTCTGGGGCCTACGGGATATGGCAACTCGCCCTATATGTCGTTTTCGGCGATCGGCGGGAATCCATTGTTGATTAGTCCAGAACTGCTGAAAGATGATGGGCTGTTGACAGATGAGGACTTTCATAACTTACCAGAATTCTCTGCGACTAGAGTTGACTTTGGGCAGGTGGAGCGGGTGAAAATGCCGCTGTTTCGACTGGCGTGCGATCGGTTCAAAACCCAAGCATCCCCCATTCGGCGTACTGAGTTTGAAGGCTTTTGTGAAAGTAAAGCCTATTGGTTGGAGGATCATGCCCTGTTTATGGCGCTGAAAGATGCCCATGACGATTTGCCTTGGAATACTTGGGAGCCACCGATCGCCCAGCGTCAAACCGCCGCCCTTCAAGAGTGGCGCGAGAAATTACAGGGAGAAATATTCTTCCAAAAATATCTGCAATTTGCCTTTTTCCAGCAGTGGGCTGCCCTCAAAAGCTATGCCAACCTACGAGGCATTGAAATCATTGGCGACATTCCCATCTACGTTGCCCACAACAGCGCTGACGTGTGGGCCCACCCCGAAAATTTCTGCCTTGACCCCGAAACCGGAGAGCCGACGCTGATGGCAGGGGTGCCCCCCGACTACTTCAGCAACACGGGGCAACTATGGGGCAACCCGGTTTACAACTGGGAGCATTTGCAACAATCGAATTTCAAGTGGTGGGTGCAGCGGTTTCAGTCCATGTTGGACTACGTGGACTTGATTCGGATTGATCACTTCCGGGGATTCCAGGCGTTTTGGGCGATTCCCCAAGGCGAAGAAACGGCACTGAACGGCACCTGGATTGAAGCTCCTGGTGCAGCATTTTTTCGCACCTTGCAGCAGACGCTGGGTCGATTGCCCATCATGGCTGAGGATTTGGGTGTCATGACTCCAGAAGTAGAAGAACTTCGAGATGAATTTAACTTCCCAGGCATGAGAATTTTGCATTTTGCCTTTGGTTCAGATATCGAAAATCCTTTCCTGCCCTTCAACTATCCCCGTAATTGTGTGGTTTACACAGGCACCCACGACAATGACACCACTGTGGGTTGGTTCAACCAACTCTCTGATTACGAAAAGGGAGTTGTGATGCGTTATGTAGGACGCACAAGTTCAGAAAATATTTCCTGGGAATTGATTCGTCTCGCCCTCAGTTCGGTGGCTAATCAAGCTATTATCCCGTTGCAAGATGTCTTGGAACTTGGCAACGAAGCCCGGATGAATTTCCCTGGTACGATCGAGAAGAACTGGGAATGGCGCTACGAATCGGGAATGTTGAGTGAACAACGGAGCGGTCAATTGAGAACGATGACTGAAGTCTATGGTCGGGCCCCGATTTCTAGGGAGTGATAGCGTTTATGGAAGCTGTAGCTTCGATCGCACCCCATACTTCTAGGCGGCGATCGTTCGACTGAGAGCCTTCAACGTGCTGGCAACGGCATATAAATCGTTCTCGCGGCGCTGTAAAGTTAGTAAATCTGAGAGGGCATACTGGGCGATCGGTAGCTCCAGTTTGACAAACAGAAACTCCCATCCATTGGTGAGAAAGCCAAAGGCTGGTTTTTCAGGCTGGGGCGTGGCAGCGAGGTAGGTGAGGGATTGAGCAATGGCATTTTTGAGGGAGAACCCGGCTTCTTTCGATTCCACCACTAAAACCCAGAACTGATCCTGAAGCACCAACACATCAATGCGTCCCCTCAGAATTTCACCTTCGTCTTCTAGAGCAATGGTGATCGGAGCTTCAGTCTTACAGCAGTTTTCGATCAAACCCGCCACAAAGAAGGCTCTCTAAATAGGTTGAAAGAATAGCCCACAATGATTAAACCAATTGAGAGCATTTTCGTTACTATCGCATTAACAGCGAGAGTAATAG
>Ga0209181_10000807_pt1 | contig 57471 bp, 40 predicted proteins | sample MAT05_FD_187208 | JGI IMG/M metagenome (GOLD analysis project Ga0209181, IMG submission 187208) | Freshwater microbial communities from Lake Fryxell liftoff mats and glacier meltwater in Antarctica - MAT-05 (SPAdes) (version 2) | ecosystem: Environmental > Aquatic > Freshwater > Ice > Liftoff...
GGGTCACCCAATTTGGTAAGCTTTTCCAATACGTTTTGTTCGTCAAAAAACTCTGTTATATTCTTTATTTTCATACCACTAATATAATCATAATTATTTAATAATCAAATAATTATGATTATATTTTATTAAATAGAGATGCCCTAAAGACTAACACCCTTTTTGGTTTAAAACAATGTATAAAATACAATAGCTCAATAAATCTTATCAGGGTTTGTGCTAAGCACCGCCTTTATTGCAAATGCAGTTGATAACATTGTAAATAAAATACCGCTTATTGCCAATGCCGAAAATAGTTTGGTATAAAATAGTGCATCGGCTATTTGTGAAATTTCTGGTATTACATTACCAATATATTTAAAAAGCAGCAGTATAAAAACCGACGACAACACAATGGCGTAAACCGAATGGCGTATTGCCCTAAACAAAAATGGTTTTATAATATAGTATTGCGAAGCCCCAACCAAATACATTGTTTTTATGCTAAAACGTTGTGTAAAAATAGATATGCGGTTGTTATTATAAATCATTAAAATGGCAGTTATTAAGAGCAATAAAGTAAAGCCGCTAAACACATAATTTATTTTAGTAATGGTTTGTGTAATGCTTTGTGCAACGTCTTCTTTATAAATTACATCATCCACAATCGGGAACTTTCTATTGCTTTCAATCCACGAATCTATATTTTTTTTTGTATTAAACTCTGGTTTCAAATGTACTTCTAAGCTACTAAACAAAGGGTTGTAGCCAGTTAGTTCTAAAAAATTTTCGCCTATTTCTTTTTCAAATTTTTTAGCGGCTTCCTCTTTGCTAATGTAATTAGTATTCAAAATCATTTGCGATGATTCTATACTCGACTTTAGTTTTGCAATTTCATTGTCGGTAGCATCGCCTTTTAGTACAAGCTCTATGGCAATATCGTCACTAATATTATTGCTAATCTTTTTGGCGGCCAACCACAAAAAGATTTGTAAGCCCAGTATAAATAATAGCAGTGTTAAACTTATAACCGAAGTTAAATAAGTAAGGTTTATTTTTTGAAATAAAGGTTTTTTATCAGGCATTTTGTGTTGGTATCAAAAACAATTTAAGAAATAAATAGCACAAACTTTACACAAGCTTACCCTCAATTAATTGCAATGCAAAACCCTTGCTGCTCCACTCTGGCAGCACATCACTTACTTCGGCAACAAAAGCTTGCAACATCATTTTCTTAGCCGTATCGGCACTTATGCCGCGGCTTCGTAAATAAAACAATGCTTCGTCATCTATTTTTCCGGTTGATGTACCATGACTGCATTTTACATCATCAGCAAAAATCTGTAATTGTGGCTTGGTATTTATGGTTGCATTATCACTCAACAAAATATTGCGATTACTTTGGTAGGCATTGGTTTTTTGTGCGTCTTGTCGTACAAATATTTTACCATTAAAAACCGCTGTAGCCTTATCGCTTATTACACCTTTGTATAATTCGTTGCTGTAGCAATTTGGTTTTTGATGGTCAACCAAAGTGTGGTTGTCAATCAATTGTTTGTTGTTGGCAATGTATAATCCGTACAAAAATGTTTCAATAAATTCGCCATCCAAAGTGGCCGTGGTGTTGTTGCGTATAAGTTGTGCATTGGTGCTAAAAACAAAACTTTTGTATTTGCTATAAGTATGCTGCATTGCAAAAGTGGTGTTCAACAAAACATCATTATTTGTTGCATGTTGAATTTTTACATGGTTCACATTTGCATTTTTTTCCAGCACAATTTCCGATACATTGTTATGGAACTTTGCACCATCATTTTCGCCATAAAATATTTCGGTAAAGTTGAGGCGCGAATATTTTTCGGCAACAACTAAAGTACGTGTAGCGTATTCAAATTTATCGTCACCAAGGGTTATGTATATTGATGCAATAGGCGTTTTAACCTCTACTTTTTTAGATACATTTATAAATAAAACTTCACCAATTTTTTGTGCATTATTCTTTACAAGCACTTCATTTGGGTCAATACATTTATCAAAATAATTTTGAAAAACAATGTTATCGCAATCTAATTTTTCATTGTAAATAGTTAGTCCTTCCACATCAAAAATAGTAGAAAGTTGCTTACTAAATTTACCATTTACAAATGCTAAAATTATTGTTTTCTGAGAAAATGTTTGAGCAATTTTTGCTACAATAGATTTTGCATCATCAATATTTACAATAGCTTCGGGCTGTTCTGTAAATGAGTTGTTATATATTTTTTCAATATCACAATACTTGTATTCTTCATTTTTTTTTGAAGGATAAACAAGTGTAGGTGTATTATTTATTATTGTTTCCAAGAGATGTTTTTATATGTAATTTTTCTTTGAAGATTAAGCGTCCACTTCCGATTTTATCCAATCGTAACCTTTCTCTTCCAACTCCAATGCAAGTTCTTTGGTACCCGTTTTCACAATTCTACCGTTGTATAATACATGAACCACATCGGGCACTATATAGTCTAAAAGCCTTTGGTAGTGCGTTATTACAATAAATGCGTTGTCTTTGCTTCTTAATTTATTTACGCCATTTGCCACTATGCGCAACGCGTCAATATCAAGTCCGCTATCAGTTTCGTCAAGTATAGCAAGTGTAGGTTCAAGCACAGCCATCTGAAATATTTCGTTGCGTTTTTTCTCACCGCCGCTAAAGCCTTCGTTTACGCTGCGTCCGGCAAGTTTGTTGTCAAGCTCAACCAACTTTTGTTTTTCTTTTATCATTGCCAAAAACTCTTTCGGGTCTATTGCCCCTAAGCCTTTGTGGGCGCGTACTTCGTTAATAGCAGTTTTCAAAAAATTAATATTGCTTACACCAGGTATTTCTACCGGGTATTGAAAAGCTAAGAATATACCTTCGCGGGCACGAATTTCTGGTTCCATGTCCAGCAAGTTTTTGCCTTTAAACAATACTTCGCCATCCGTAATTTCATACTCCGAACGGCCTGCCAATACTGACGATAAAGTACTTTTTCCAGAACCATTGGGCCCCATAATTGCATGAACTTCGCCAGCCTTAACTTCTAAATTTATTCCATTTAAAATTTGTTTGCCTTCTATGCCAGCGGTTAAATTTTTTATTTTGAGCATCGTAATCCTATAAACCTTGTTTTTTTGGTGGCGCGAATGTATAAATTTTCTGCAATAAAATTGAAGGTCTATAATGTTGGGTGTTTCAAAGCGGTACAAACTATTTTGGAAAACATAGCTATTTAACATCAAAACTATTTTTTAGTACAACTGGCCTTTACTATTAATTCGATAAACAAATAATAATCTTTGTTTACAATAGTTTGGTTTTTAAAACAAAATTTACTTTTGCGCCCTCAAATTTTTAACACATTTTTTCATGGCTAAATTATTACTTATTTCCAGCCTATTTATAGTAAATATATTTACAATAAATGCGCAAACTACCACTGCCGCAAAAGATACATCGTGGAAAAGTACAGGTTACTTTTCTTTAAATGCCAATCAAGCTATATTCAGCAACTGGGCGGCTGGTGGCTATGATGCATTTGCTGCATCGGCATTGGTAAAATACAAGGCTTACTATGAAAAAGGAAACGTGCTTTGGAAAAATGATTTTGTTTTTGCTTATGGTGTTCTGCGCAATGGCATCATCAAAAAAAGCAATAAAAACCCATGGCGTAAAAACGATGACCGTATAAATATTGTTTCTGATTATGCGTACAAAGCACGCAATAAATTTTACTATGCTGGCTTAGCAAGTTTCCGCACGCAGTTTGCGCCAGGCTATGCCAACAACAATTTTAAAATGAAAGTTTCTGATTTTATGGCTCCCGCATTTTTGCAAATTGCATTGGGTTTTAAATGGACACCTGAAAAATATTTCTCCTTGTTTTTATCGCCAGCTACTGGCAAATATACTTTTGTAAATGACCAAACCCTTGCCGATGCTGGTTCTTTTGGTGTTGAGAAAGCTGTGTATGATGTAAATGGTGTAAAAATAAAAGACGGAAAGAAATTTCGCCCTGAGTTTGGTGCTTCATTAATGGCGAAGTTCGACAAAGAAGTAGCTAAAAATGTAAACTGGACATCAACCCTTAACTTGTTTAATAACTATACTGATGCCGATAAAGACAATGCCAAAAACATTGATGTAAGTTGGGAAAACTCTATTACTTTTAAACTAAGCAAATTTTTAGGTGCAAGTGTTTTTCACCAATTGTTGTATGACGATAATATTCTTGTACCATTGTACGAAAATTTAAAAGACGCACAGGGCGTTGTAATTCAAGACCAGTTTGGTAATAGACTTAAAGTACAATCGGGCATGGGTAAACGATTACAACAACGCTTTATTTTTGGTGTAGGCTTTTCATATAACTTCTAATATTTTGATTCCAAAATTAATTTTATCATCAGGCAAAGACCTTAGTTTACGACGCTTTCACCCATGGGTGTTTTCGGGTGCTATAAAAAAAATAAAAGACGATAACGGGCGCGAATTTGAACCCAACGAGGGCGACATTATTCGAGTGTACGACAACAAAGACGAATTTTTGGGCATTGGGCATTATAGCTTAGGCTCAATAGCGGTGCGTGTTTTTAGTTTTGAAGATGTTGAAATTGACGACGATTTTTGGACAAAAAAAATTGAAGAAGCCTACAACCGCCGTATCATCTATGGTTTAGCAAATAATTTATCAACAAATGTTTATAGATTAATACATGCCGAAGGCGATGGAATGCCCGGTTTAATTATTGATTTTTATAATGGATATGCAGTGTTTCAAGCACATTCTATTGGTATGTATAATACCCGCAGTGCCATTGTAAAAGCATTGCAAAAAGTATATGCCGAAGATTTAGAAGGCGTATATGATAAAAGTTCTGAAACTTTACCAAAAACCATTGAAACAAAAAATGAGTATGTTTTTGGAGAAGGCAATGGTGTTGATGTTTTAGAGAATAGCCTTAAATTTAATATTGATTGGATTACTGGACAAAAAACTGGCTTTTTTATTGACCAACGCAACAACCGCCAATTGTTGGCGCAGTATTGTAAAAACAAAAAAGTATTAAATACTTTTTGCTACAGTGGAGGTTTTTCTGTGTATGCAATGCTTGCTGGTGCAACGCTTGTACACTCAGTTGATTCATCAAAAAAAGCCATTGAATTGTGTAACAAAAACATGCAACTAAATAATATTGCGGGTTGCACACATGAATCTTTTGCAATGGATACTTTTGATTTTTTAGATAAAAGCACCGAACAATATGACGTGGTAGTGCTTGACCCACCTGCATTTGCAAAACACCAAAACGTAAAACACAATGCAGTGCAGGGCTACAAACGCCTAAATTGCGAAACAATAAAAAAGATAAAACCAGGCGGTATTTTATTTACATTTTCATGTTCACAAGCAGTGGATAGGCATTTGTTTAATAGTACCATAATGTCGGCAGCGATACTTGCAAAGCGCAGTGTAAAAGTTTTACACCACCTAAGCCAACCGCCCGACCATGCACCAAGTATATTTCACCCCGAAGGCGAGTATTTAAAAGGTTTGGTATTGTTGGTTGAGTAGTTGAAAAATGTGCTTTAAATTTATCTGTATTTAGAAAAAGTAGAGATGAAGTAGAATATGTTTTTTCTCAAAAAAAATATTCCTTTTTACTTTTATTAGTAACAATAAATGTTGATAAATAGAGCATGGAATATTGGGCGTATATTTTGAACGTTTCACATTCGGCATTATTCAATATTTTTAAGCAAACAAAAAAGGCCGTCTCAAAATTTATTTTGAGACGGCCTTTTAAAAGTTGTGAATTAAATTTTAGTGTTTTACGCTCAATTTAATAGTTTCAGTTTTTGTATTGCTAATTACTTTTACAAAATAAATTCCGTTACTCATATCCGAAACATCGAAACCTGCATTGTTAGTGCCTCTGTTGGTATTCAATTTTATTTCTTTCACTAATTTTCCGCTTACATCTACAACATTGATAGTTGCGTTTTCTGCCTTTTCAGTAAATATTTTTAATGTTACAAAATTGGTTGCTGGATTTGGTAATAATGCCAATTCTGTTGAGCTATCAAGAATATTTTTTACACCTGTAAAGCTAAGTGGTTTAGCCGAAGCTACCACATTTACACCTATTACACCATTAAAAGTTGAATTGCTGCGGCTAACATCACCCAATGAATCTACTGTTAATGTATCACAGAAAGTAGAACTGCAAGCACCTGTTGAATCAGTAATTGTAAGACATATAACATAACTACCTATACCGTTTAAAGTAAAAAATGGAGTGGTGCTATTGCTTGTGCTGCCATTGCTAACATTCCAACTATATGAACCGCCAGCGGCTTGCGATATATCAACCAATGTAATTACACCGTTAGCGTTTGCAGCATTCGACAAAATATATCCAGCATTGCAATTGGCACTTGTAAATGGATTATTAGTCCACCATGATAAGTCAATATAACTTGTTTGGCAATAAGTGCTAATACAGCCACCACCTGTTACTGTTAAACACACGTAGTAATTACCATTTGTAGTATAAACATGGGTTGGATTAACTACTGTTGAAAGTGGGCTGCCATCGCCAAAGTCCCACGAATAAGTTGCATTTGAACTAAGTGAATATGACATGTTTTGAAAAATAATTTCGCCTGGTGCCGATGCTGTGTAGTTTGAATATGAATCGAAATACGTATTACACAATGAAATAAAAGCAATAGTTGCTACTTGTTGTGAGTAGCTTGAAACGCAGCCATTGGCATCAACCACAGTTAATGTAGCCCAATTAACTGTTGCGCCAGTTTGTAAGAATAAGTGTGATGGGTTTGCAATATTAGATGTAGTGCCATCGCTAAACAACCAACTATATGTGTATGGGGCAACACCTGAAGGGTTAGAAGAAAAATAAACTAAACCAGTATTAGGGTTCGCAGGATTAACTGTACTATCTGGGTACGAATAAAATTGTACTGAACAATTATTGCTTGTTGAACCATTGTTGAAATATGCACAATCAGTAGCTGCGCAACCTACAGCATCACTTGAGGTTACGCAATATGTACCCGAACCTTGCGCTGTAATTGTATTAGAGTTTGAAGTATTTATTGCTATACCATTCACTGACCAAGAATATACATAAGGAGCTGTGCCAATATTATTGCCTATTGCAGTAAGTGTGTTACCGCCATTTGCAGGCAATTGAATTGTAACATAGCAATTAGAAACAACAGTGTCAATATAATAGGCAGTAGAAGAGCAACCGCTTGCATCTATTGCTGTTACTGAGTAATAATTTGATTGTAAATTTGTGTTTATGGTTTGTGTTGTTTGCCCAGTTGCCCACACATATGTATATGGTGAAACACCAGTACATGAAGCTGTCAAAGTACTTAGGGTAGTTCCTAACAAAGGCATAGCTCCTATGGTAGTGCTACAATTACTGCTTGCCCCGCACCCTTGCAGTGTTACTGATAAATTAGCTGAAGAAGGTGTGTAAACACCCGACTGATAAATTGGTGCACAAGTGTTTACGCTCAGTGCCAAAGTGTAATTTTGCACACCATTAGAATCAACACCAATAGTGGCAACTGGCAAACAAAATTGAGCATTACTTGATAATGTAACCGAGTAGTTTTGTGCAGTAGAACCAGAATAAACTGTCATGTTTACAACATTAATTGTGTTAGGCGAAAGGTTCGTAACCACACCACAAACATAAAGCCCATTGAGCATTTGCGCATACATTCCAATACTTAGAATAACGCCTAAAATTGATAGATAGATTTTTTTCATTTTTGTTATTTTTTAAATTAATAATTTTAAGATTAATAGTTCAAACGCAATACTTTTGGTGCAGGGGACAAAGACAATGTTTTTTTTACGAATTTTTTTTCATTCTCTAATTATTCACGAAAAAGTATAAATAATACTTTTAGTAATTGTTGTAAACAAATAAGCCATCAAATTTTTGATGGCTTATTTGTTTATAGCTGTTTTATAATTTTACTAACTTCCCTTTGCTGTTACCATTTGGGGTAATTATTTCGTAAAAATAACAACCCTTTTTTACTTCGTTGCCAGTATCGTTTGTGCCATTCCAATTTATTTGTTGGTTGCCAAAAGTTGTGTTTGCATTTAAAAGTGTTTTTACTTTTTTGCCATACATATCAAAAATGTTTACAGTTATTTTTTGAGAAGATGTTGTTTCAAAAGCAATGCTGGTGTTGGTTTCAAAAGGATTTGGGTATGCGCTACTTACAAAATTAGAACTTGCTATACTTGTTAAACCTACATCAACTTTTAAGTTGGGTTTTGGCAAACGATGGTCTAAAAATATACGAAAATCGCCTGGCTGCAAGGTGTAAGTCATTTGTGTATTTGACACTTCAATAGAGTCGCCACTTAAATAGTCGAACCAACGGCCTGTATGCTGAAAACCCGTGTAGGTGTCGCGTTGTATAACATCGGCATTCGCAAAAATGGTGGCATTCATCTCATCAATATTGTTAGAATAATTGCCATTGTTATTGGTTACATACAATTGTTTTTCTTTTCCACCCGCCGATAAATCATAGTTAGAACTGCGGAATGCCCTATAATTTTTCTTTAAATTAATGATGGCAGCATACGTTTTCATCAGGTGTAATCTTTCGGGTACTAATAAATAATCCCAACGCGGATTCTTAGGATTGGTGCGCCCTCCGTTAGAATTTATAGAAACATCGTAACCCATTTCTTGAAACATCCACATCATTTTTGGACCCGGAGTAAGTAGTAAAAATGGTGCAATCATTTCGGAACGTTGCAAAGCAGTTACTGTATCTTTTGCACTGTATGCACCAGCAACATTTCCATATTCGTAATTTTCAAACATTAGTCTTTCTTCGTCGTGGCTTTCGCTATAGCCAACACAGTTGTGGTAAGTCCAGTTTTTTGCGTGGTATGAAAGTGGGTATTCAAAATCGCTGCTGTTATCGTAACCTTTTAGCGTTTGCCCTAATTGGTATGACGCTTTGCTCCACAACATACAGCCAGCATTAGCCAAAACGGTTTCTTCGCTATTGTCGCCAAGGTGTTCCAAAATAACATAAGTGCCGGGGTGGCGTGCCCATTGTTCGTTGGCAATGCGCAAAATATTGTTTACTCGGCTTTGGTCATATTGTGTCCATAAACCAATATCGCCACCCGAATTTGTTTGTGTAAAACCCTTACTTAAATCGAACCTAAAACCATCAAATTTGTATTTGGTTACCCAATAATCTAATACAGTGTCAACCATGTTTTTTACATAAGGGCTATCATGGTTAAAATCGTAGCCAACGCTGTAAGGGTGCGTGGCTATTGGGTTACAAAAAGGGTTTTGATAACTTGGGCGTTGTTCGCCACCGTTCCACCACAATTTTGCCCAAGGGCTTTGCCCAAAACAATGATTAAAAACAACATCTAAAATTACCGCCATTCCTTCGGCATGTATAGAGTCTATTAGTATTTTAAGATTATCGGCTTTTCCATAATATTTATCAACGGCAGTAAAATAATTTGGCGAATATCCCCAACCATTGTTACCATCATACTCAATTATTGGCATTAACTGCACAGCATTTACCCCAAGTTTTTTAAGGTAGGGCAAACTATCCAAAGTTGTTTTAAAATCGTGCTTAATTGTGTAGTCGCGAATAAGTAATTCATAAATTACTAAATCACGGTTATCAGGGCGTTGAAAATTAGTAACACCCCAATTGTATTGCGGTGCATTAATATTAAAAACCGAAATAATACCTTGTGTTTTTCCAAACGGATATTGCGGCAAAATATTAGGATAAGTAACCTGCGAAATTCCGCCATCAGCATCGGCATCAATAATTTTTTCGCAGTATGGGTCACCTACTCTAACGCCGCCATCAACCACATACTGAAAGCCAGTTTCTAAGCTATCTTGCAGGCCTGTAACATCTAACCAATAGGTTTCGCCATCTTGTGCTCGGTTCATCAAAAACTCTGGTTTTACCTCCCAATTAGAGAATGGGCCAATTACAAAAACATTGTCTTTCCAGGGTGCAAGTAAACAAAAACGCACAGTGCTATTGTCAATATAATTGATGCCTTGTTTGGTGCCTGCTGGCGGATTGAGTGCTGCAAATGCAGGTTTAACAATATAGTACATTGAATCAACAAAAGTATTAGCACCGCTTTGCGCAGAATATTTTAACCAATGTTTCCCAACCGTATTTGCTGCAATGTTTGCTGTGGCAGATAACGTGTTTAGGGCTTGCGAAAGTATTTGCCCGTCTTGGTACAGCGTAATTAGCGCATTGCTTTTTACTGAAACGTTAAATGGAAAAGCATCACCAATATTGCAAATTTTAAAGTACTCGGCAGGGGAATTTATGTTGCCCGAAAAACCTGATTTATAAACTGGAATAATAATATCTGAACCATTTGCATTTTTGCCAACAAGGCTACCCGAAGTATTGCGAAAAACGAAACCCATTGCACGTATGTTTTGTGATGCCGAAACACCATAATAATTACGTAATTTAAAACGTAGCTTGTATTGGTTGTTGCCAAGTGGAGTCATCAATGTAGAAGAGTCGGCTACTTCCCAAGTCCATTTATTTTTTATATAGCGCCAGTCGTTAACATTTGCACTATAGTTATCAACAATTCCCGTATGTGCCCACACATCGCCAACATAATTATTAAGTGCCAAATTGCCCTGCGCGGCATCAAAAATAATGGTTACAGAATCGTTTGGTGCCGGAAATGCAGGGGTTACAGAAACCACTTGTGCACTTGCAAAAGCGGTAAATACAACACAGAAGAAAAGTATAATTTTTTTCATAATAAAGATTTATTGATAAAATTTAATCAACAAAAATAATTTAATTACTCAAATAAAATAACCATAGTGTATAATTAACAATTATAAGTTGTTGATTGAAAACTTATATGAAAAACTAATTGTTCAAAAGGAAATTACATTTGCTGAAAACAAATACATGTACCCCAATATTAATGTTGAAACACGCCTTAATACCATAAATGAAAAAAACAATATTCAGGATTTGGATATTAACCTAAAATGGATGCCCAAGAATGCCAAACAAATTATTTAACACCAAATGCCAATAATTTTGCTACTTTTGCGCCCCGAAATAAAAACGTAATGATACAAAACATTCGCAACATCGCTATTATAGCACACGTTGACCACGGTAAAACTACTTTGGTTGACAAAATCTTATTACAAACCAAGCTTTTTCGTGAGAACCAAGAAGCTGGTGAATTGATTCTTGACAACAACGATTTAGAACGTGAGCGTGGAATCACAATCCTTTCTAAAAACGTATCTATTGTTTACAATGGTACTAAAATCAACATTATTGATACTCCTGGCCACAGTGATTTTGGTGGTGAAGTAGAACGTGTTTTAAACATGGCCGATGGCGTGCTTTTGTTGGTGGATGCCTTTGAAGGCCCAATGCCGCAAACACGTTTTGTGTTGCAAAAAGCATTAGAGTTAGGTAAAAAAGCAATTTGTGTAATCAACAAAGTAGATAAGCCAAACTGCCGCCCCGATGAAGTGCATGATGCTGTTTTCGATTTGTTTTTTAACCTTGGTGCTACTGAAGAGCAATTGAATTTCCCAACTATTTTTGGTTCGTCAAAACAAGGTTGGATGAGCACCGACTACAAAAATATTACAGATAATATTACTGCATTATTAGATTGCGTAATTGAAAATATACCGCCACCACCTTATAATGAAGGTACACCGCAAATGCAAATAACATCGTTAGATTTTTCTTCGTTTGTTGGGCGTATTGCTGTAGGCCGTGTTAACCGTGGTAGTATTCGCGAAAACATGCCAATTGCGTTGGTTAAACGTGATGGGTCTATTGTAAAATCGCGTATAAAAGAACTATATACTTTTGAAGGATTAGGAAAAGTAAAAACTACGGAAGTTAAATGTGGTGATATTTGTTCGATGACGGGTATTGAAGGTTTTGAAATTGGCGACACCATTTGCGACGCTGAAAACCCAGAAGGAATGCCAGTTATGAACATTGATGAACCTACAATGAGTATGTTGTTCACCATTAATAATTCGCCATTTTTTGGTAAAGAAGGTAAATTTGTAACCTCACGTCACTTGCGTGATAGGTTGTTTAAGGAAACTGAAAAAAACCTTGCCATGCGTGTGCAAGAAACGGATAGTGCCGATTCTTATTTGGTATTCGGACGTGGAATACTTCACTTGAGTATCTTAATTGAAACCATGCGCCGCGAAGGTTTTGAAATGCAATTGGGTCAACCCCAAGTATTGTTCAAAGAAATTGACGGACGTAAAAACGAGCCTGTTGAAATTTTGACTGTTGATGTGCCCGAACCTGTTGCTGGTAAAGTAATAGAATTGGTAAACCAACGCAAAGGCGAAATGCAAATTATGGAAACCAAAGGCGATATGATTCACTTAGAATTTCATATTCCAAGTAGAGGTATTATTGGTTTGCGTAACAATGTGCTTACTGCTACCGCTGGTGAGGCTATTATGAACCACCGTTTCTTGGACTACCAACCTTACAAAGGCGAAATTGCTGGACGTATTTCTGGTTCATTAATATCAATGGAGCAAGGTACTGCTATAGCATATTCTATTGACAAAATGCAAGACCGTGGTTTCTTCTTTATTGACCCTACCGATGAGATTTATACTGGACAAGTTATTGGCGAACACACACGCCCCGATGATTTAGCAATAAACATTACCAAAACTAAAAAGCTTACAAACATGCGTGCTTCTGGTACTGATGAGAAAATGCGTATTGCGCCAGCAGTAAAGTTTTCGTTAGAAGAAGCAATGGAATACATACAAGAAGATGAGTACGTAGAAATTACGCCAAAATCTATTCGTATGCGTAAAATTATTTTGGATGAAAACGAACGTAAACGTAAATCTAAATAGTGATTAGCATATAGCGCTTAGTGCTTAGTATGTAGATTTTAGTTCATAAATTATAGTTTAAAAATTGCAGCCCGAAAGAAATTTTGGGCTGTTTTGTTTGAGCTGCATTCATATTCTACCATTTTTCTTAATTAATATTTCTTGGATTCAACAAATAAATGCAACTTTTCGGGAAGTAAAAACGGTAAATTATTTTAATAAAAGAAAGGGCCAAAGCCCCTTCTTAAATTGGATTAAAAAACCATTATTTACTACCGTCAAAAGTCATAATTAATGAGTCAATTAACCCACGAACAAAGATACACAATAAGTGTATTAAAAAAGGAGAATCACAGCCAGAGTGATATTGAAAAAATTGATGTTTATATTATCTGTAAAACACATCACAAAAAATAACTCATTTCAATAAATTAGTATGTTTGTGGTAGTGAAAAATTATCATTGTAATAAACAAATATTATGCAATACAAAATATCATACAACAATCCGCACGAACAATTTATTGACATAGAATATTCAACTGCTGTAAATAAACGCAAACAGTTGAAAATACAATTGCCAGCTTGGCGCCCAGGGCGTTATGAGTTAGGTAATTTTGCAAAAAATATTCGTTGCTTTTCTGTGGTTGATGAAAAGGACAATGCGCTTTTATTTCAAAAAATTACAAAAGATTGTTGGTTGGTAGAAGCTGGAAAAGCAAAAACTGTTATTATTAAATATCAATATTTTGCTTGCGAATTAAACGCTGGCTCCACCTTTTTAAATAGCACCCAATTGTATGTAAACCCAGTAAACTGTTGTGTGTATGATGTTGATAATATTGCTGAACCATGTTCTATAGATATTGATATACCTAACGAATATCAGTTGGCAAACTCAATGAGAGTAATTTCGGAAACCAAGTTGGCTGATAAAAAAACAATTGCCCTTCATGCTAAAGATTATCACGAGTTAGCCGATAGTCCTTTTGTGGCTAGTTGCAATTTAAAACACGATTTTTTTGTAATTGATGGTATAGAATTTAACCTATGGTTTCAAGGTGAATGTAGGCCTAATTTCAGTAAATTAATTAGCGACTTTTTTATTTTTATTAATGAACAACTTATCATTTTCAAATCAATTGAAACGGAAGTTTATCACTTTATTTTTCAAATTGTACCTTATCAATTTTATCATGGTGTTGAGCATACTAACAGCACAGTTATTGTACTTGGCTCTTCTTACAACTTAATGAAAAAGGAAATTTATGATGAGTTGTTGAGCGTTAGTTGCCATGAACTTTTTCATCATTGGAACATTAAAAGTATAAGACCCACCGAAATGTTGCCGTATGATTATACAAAAGAAAATTACTCTACATTAGGATACGTTTGCGAAGGGGTTACTACTTATTATGGCGATTATATTTTGTACCGTAGTGGTGTATTTAATGAGGATGATTATTTTAGAACATTTAATGCACAGCTAAAAAAATATTTCGACAATTTTGGACGATATAATTATTCGGTTGCGCAAAGCGGCTTTGATACTTGGTTAGATGGTTATGTAAAAGGAATTCCCGACCGTAAAGTTTCTATTTACACCGAAGGGTGTTTGTTGGCATTTATAACAGATATTAATATTAGGAAAAACACCAATAACAAAAAAAACTTAGACGATGTAATGCACAGCCTCTACCATGATTACGCAAAACAAAATAAAGGTTATACCGATGTTGATTATAAAAATATTGTGAAATCCGCGGCAGACATTAGCATAGATTGGATTTTTGATGACCATATTTATCAATCAAAATCATTTGTACAACCATTAAAAGATGCCTTAGATTATTTAGGTTTGGAACTTTCTGTAATGCCCGTAAAAAATATTTATGAAGCTGTGTTGGGTTTCAAAACTGTTATCGACAATGGTAAATATGTAGTTACAAATATTTTTCCGCAATCGGAATGCGAGAAAAAAGGTTTAATGCTCAATGATAAAATTATGAGCATCAACGGCTTTGAACTAAAACTAGATTTGAATGAATGGATACAATACTTTGCCGACGAAGATATTTCAATTGAAGTTATGAATAACGGGCAATTGCGCCAAGTAATTTGTCGTCATAGTCGCACGGTTTATTATAAAAATTATTCGTTAATAAAAAACCCGAACCCTACAGAAGAGCAAATAGCTAATTTCAAAAATTGGAGTGGCAGGTTTTTTTAAATTAAAGGTATAGTATGCGTTGAATTGTCTGCATTTGTAAACATTAAATAATAAATTTTTAAACGCATTGTTTTAATACTTCAATTTCAAAACCTTACATTGTTCAAGCAAATCAAAATTGTTCAATAAATATTTTAGCTTCGCAATAATTCAATAAATAAAAATTAATATTAAAACACAATGCTTGTAAAAACCTTTGGTAGTGCAGTTTTCGGTGTCAATGCCACCACCATAACCATAGAAGTAAATATGGAAACTGGTGCAAGTTTTTACTTAGTTGGATTACCAGATAGTGCCGTGAAAGAAAGCCAATTGCGCATCATAGCAGCCGTAAAAAACATCGGATACCGCTACCCTGGCAAGCGCATTACAGTAAACATGGCACCTGCCGACATCCGCAAAGAAGGTTCGGCTTATGATTTGCCAATAGCAGTAGGCATATTGGCTGGCAGCGAACAAATTGTTTGCCCCAATTTGGGCGATTATATTTTGATGGGCGAACTATCTTTGGATGGTGGTTTACAACCCATAAAAGGCGCATTGCCAATTTCTGTGCAAGCGCGTAAAGAAGGTTTTAAAGGTTTTATTTTACCAATTCAAAATGCCCGTGAGGCTGCCATTGTTAGCGATATTGATGTGTATGGTGCTGAAACCTTAAAAGATGTTTTAGAGCACTTAAATGGCGACAAATTAATAGAGCCAACAATTGTAAACACCCGCGAAGAATTTTTCTCGAAATTAAACGCAAACACAGTTGATTTTAATGAAGTAAAAGGACAAGAAAACATAAAACGTGCACTCGAAATTGCAGCCGCTGGCGGACACAATGTAATATTGATTGGCCCACCCGGCGCAGGCAAAACAATGCTTGCCAAACGCCTACCAACAATACTACCACCACTAACATTACAAGAATCTTTAGAAACTACAAAAATACACAGCGTGGCAGGCAAAATGGGCAAGAATGCTTCGCTTATAACTACACGTCCGTTCCGCAGCCCGCACCACACCATTAGCGATGTTGCGCTTGTTGGTGGCGGCACATTTCCGCAACCCGGCGAAATATCTTTGGCACACAATGGCGTTTTATTTTTAGATGAATTACCAGAGTTTAAACGCACCGTTTTAGAGGTAATGCGCCAACCACTCGAAGATAGAACTGTGAACATTGCACGCGCCAAATTTTCAATAGATTACCCTGCAAGTTTTATGCTTATAGCATCCATGAATCCTTGCCCTTGTGGATATTATAACCATCCCGAAAAAGAATGTGTGTGCGCACCGGGAGTGGTACAAAAATACCTTACAAAAATATCGGGCCCATTATTGGACAGAATAGATTTACATGTAGAAGTAACGCCTGTTTCGTTTAACGAACTTACAAAAGAAAGACCATCAGAAAGTAGCGAGTCGGTTCGCGAACGTGTTATGAAAGCCCGCAACATACAAGCGCTACGTTATGATGCCCTCACCGGAATACATTGCAATGCGCAAATGACATCAAAGCAATTGCAAACAATTTGTAAGCTAGATGATGCAAGCCGCAGTCTTCTTAAAACTGCTATGGAACGCCTCGGTTTATCGGCCCGTGCCTATGATAGAATTATAAAAGTAAGCCGCACCATTGCCGACCTTGAAGGTGCCGAGAATATAGAAACCCAGCACATAGCCGAAGCAATACAATACCGAAGTTTAGACAGAGATGGCTGGGCTGGATAATTAAATTACTACCAATTGTATTTCATTATTTAGTTGTCTCTTAAGAACCTCTATAAAGGTTTAAATCATTGGTATTTTGGTAAGAGAAAAGAAATAAAAATTTGCAAGGAACTTAATTTTATAATTAAAAACCTTGCAAATTTGTAACATGGTTAGTACATTAACCAATACAGTCTAATTAGGCTTCTACAGTTGCTTTTAGGTGCAATTATACCATAAACATCCGCTGTATATTCTTTCAAAATTTATTCATTGGCAAACCTTTCAAGTATCGTTATCAAATCATTATTCGGATGAAGACCTTTGTGCAAAACCCATACGATTAATGGTGGCACTTTTAATGCTAAAGCACCTTCTCAACATTAGTAACTAATGGCGAAGCCTTAAGGAATAACTTATTACGAAAATAAAAATATAAATGGTATAAAGTGTGGATAAACAATCGGCTGAACGGGGAATCCAACGCAAACACAAAAAATAAAAAAGTGCTTTTATATGCTCTTTTTCAAGTGAAAATTACTATTAATTCGATGTTCAATTTTAAATGCAAACCCATTTTTTGTATAAAAATAATAAGTTGAGTTTGTTAAAGGACGACTAGCTAGCAGGTATTATCTAAAAATAAAGTATCCGCAAAAACAATTTCAAAACTATCACAAAATCAAGAATTATTATTTAATTAGGATTTTGAAAAACCAAAAAATTTATGGTTTAACGGCTAAATAAATACTTGCTACACCAAATGTAAGTTTTGTTTGTTTCACATTTTTAAAACCAACATTTTCTAAAATAGTAATAAAATTTTTGCCATGCGGAAATGCCTCTACACTATCGGGCAGGTAATTATATGCTGCATTGTCTTTACTCACTAATTTGCCAATAAGCGGCAAAATGTTTTTGAAATAAAAACTATATAATTGTTTTATCGGAAAATTTTCTGGTTTAGAAAACTCTAAAACCATTAGCGTGCCTCCGGGCTTTAAGGTTCTATAAATTTCAGAAAGGCCCTTTGGCAAATGTTCAAAATTACGCACACCAAATGCTACCATTGTAGCATCAAAAGCATGTTCGGCGAAAGGCAAGTTCTCTGAATCGGCTTTTTGTAGTGTAATAATACTCTGTAAATTCTTGGCTAATATTTTTTTTCTTCCAAGCTCAAGCATTCCCTCCGAAATATCGATACCTATAATTTTTTGAGGGTTAATTGATATTGCTTCAAGTGCCAAATCGGCTGTACCTGTGGCAACATCTAAAATAATTTTTGGATTATTTTTCGCCAATAATTTAATCGCTTTTTTTCGCCACAAAACATCAATGCCTAAGCTTAAAGTGCGGTTCAAAAAATCATATTTAGGCGCAATACTATCAAACATTTCTTCTACCTGCGTTGCCTTGCTTTTACTTGTATTATATGGTGTTACGGTTGTGCCCATTATTTATTTTAAAAGAATTTTTCGTTTATTAAAAGTAAAACTATTAATTAAACTTAGATTCAAACAATAAAACAATAATTTGGTTCGGAATCATGGTTGTTTTTACAAAAAAATAAATTCATTACCAATTCAATTCCTTGTGAAATTTACAAAGTAGTTTTGAAAATAAAGAATTTTTTTGCTGAATTCATAACAATTATTTATTCAATAAATTGTGATTTGTAAAACATAAATATTTTTACATTTACGAAATTGTAAAATTCATAAGTGAAGCATAATTTATTTCTATTCTTTTTGTTTATAGCTGTTTTCCCTATTGCCATTTATGCGCAAGAAAGCAAACAAAATTTCTATAGCATACTCACAGTTACTCAGGAAGATGGTCTTCCACAAAGCATTGTAAACTGCGTAATGAAAGACAAAGCTGGCTTTATGTGGTTTGGCACTCAATCAGGTTTAGCACGATACGATGGATATAATTTTCTCGTTTATGGTAACAATGCCAAAGACTCAAATTCCATATCTGATAGTTATATAGAGACATTGTTTCAAGACAAAGATGGCTTAATTTGGATTGGGGGTTTTAATAATGGTTTAAGTTCAATAAATACATTTACAAATAAAATAAATCGGTATAATTTGCCCAATCCGAATAGGGTACGTGATTTCGATAAAATATTTAGTATTGCCGAGGATAATAATGGAATCATTTGGATTGGTACTGGCAACGGTGGTATTTTTTATTCTAATAAAGAGAAGACAAGTTTTACTCAATTTGTATATAGGGTTATTCCTAATAATATTTTATCAATAACTCCAATTGGTAATAATACAATTTGGTTTTCTATTGATGGCACCGGGTTATATAAAATAAGGTATGGTGCAAAAGTAATTGATGTGTTGGAAACTAAACTAATTTCGAAAACTACAAATAAAGATATTTCTACAAATTCAATATACGCAACAAAAGCAGACGCTAAGGGGAATTTGTGGTTTTCGCAATTCCCATCAAAATTGGCTTGTTTAAATTTGAAAAACGAAAAAATCTCCCTTTATGATAGCTTTCTTAATGGTTCAGAAAAAGTTACAGGCTTTGAAATTCCGAATATTTTTATTGATGAAAAAAATAATATTTGGGTAGGTACTAAAGGCGAGGGAATATTTGTTAAAGCAGCAAACTCAACAACTTTTTTGAAAATTATTGACGAAAATTATTTTTTCAAAAATTCTCCAATAAATAATGTTTTAAGTATTGGTGGCGATAACCAAGGCGCTATTTGGCTTGGCACATTAGGCGGTGGAGCTGTAGCTATTGGGCGTAAAAAATCAAATTTTATTTCTTATAAACCCGTTAATAATAACTCTCCAAATGCTACTGAAAATATCTTTACAATTTTTGTGGATGAATTAGGCACAGTTTGGAAAAGTAAGGCAGGAGCGGGAGTTGACTACCGAAGCTATGGTAGCAAGGAGTTTAAGTCATTTGTGCCTAAGAAAGATTTAACTAAACATGGGTTAAATGATATTTATTGTATGGAAGAGGATAATAATGCCATTTATTTTTGCCCACACCTCCAAAATATAATCCGCTTCGACAAAACTACGCAAACATTAGAAGCCTTACCTAACAAAGAACTTAATAAATTAGATGTGGTTAGGGCCGTTAAATTTAACAATAAAATATTTTTTGGCACTTATGGAAGTGGGCTTTATTTTATTGAGCAAAATGCTAAAAAACCAGTTTTGTTTTCTCAAAAAGATGTACCATCACTTCAAAAAATTACTGACCAAAATATTAATTGTCTCGAAGTATTTGATGATAAATATTTATTGGTAGGTACAGAAAGGGGCGGACTTAATGTATTTGACAAAAATCTTAACCTAGTAAAAACATTTTCAAAAAGTAATAAGGAAGCAAATATTTCCAATGATTTTGTACTTACACTTTCTGTTGATGATAATAAAAATGTTTGGATTGGCACCTTTGAAGAGGGCTTAGATTTAATTTTCAATTTTGATGAATTCATTACTCAAAAAGATATAAAATTAAAACTTCTGAATTTTAATAAATCGCAAAAATTAGGAATTTGTGATAACAGTATTTTTGGAATAGTACCCGATAAAATAAATAAATATAATTACTGGATAAGCACAAATAATGGACTATCTAGAATTAGTTTAAAACCAATATTGTTTGATAAAATGCGAAGTTCAAATAAATTTACAAATGATTTATGGGCATATATTTCAATCAAAAATTTCACAATAAATGATGGACTACCCTCTAGTGAATTTAATGGAAATGCCCGTGCAATTAATAATAGTGGGGAAATTTTTATGGGCACTCCAAAAGGGTTAGTATCTTTTTTCCCAGATAGTTCAATTTATAAATCAATAGCACCGCCAATAGTTTATACTCAATTCAAATTGTTTGAAAAAGAGTATTTGTTAGACACCATAATAACATTCAAAAAACAAATAAACTTAACCTATAAACAATCATTTTTTTCATTTGAATTTGCAGCTTTAAATTTTCAAGGCAACGAGCAAAATCAATATGCCTATATGATGGAAGGTTTTGATAAAGAATGGATTTTTGCTGGTAATAGGCGTTTTGCCAGTTATACAAATTTAGACCCAGGTGACTATGCTTTTAAAGTTAAAGCAAGTAATGACGGCACCTGGAAAGACGAATACTCCTACATTAGAATAACAATTACACCACCCTGGTATAAAACTACATGGGCATATATTTTATTTATCATTGTTGCGGGCGGATGTATTTATAGTTTTATTAAATATCGTGAGTTAAAGCTTAATAGCGAAAAGAAAATACTAGAACACAAAGTTGATGAACGCACAAAAGAAATAGCAATTATCAACAAAGAAATAATAAAGAAAAACGAAGACATTACTGATAGTATTAATTACGCTAAAAGAATTCAACAAGCAATTTTACCGCCTATTGAAGAGTTAAAAGCAAATTTTACTGATTCATTTATTTTATACCAGCCAAAAGATATTGTGAGTGGCGATTTTTATTGGCTTTTCAAATCGGAACTTGAAAACCAAGAGAAACAATTGTTTTTGGCTGCTGCCGATTGCACCGGACACGGAGTGCCCGGCGCATTTATGAGCATGATTAGTATTGATAAATTGAATGAAGCCGCAAAGTATTTTGTAGAGCCTGCCAAGGTTTTAGAATACATCAATGTTGGCATAAAGTTAGCGTTACGTCAAAGCGGCGACATTGGCACGCAGTCGCGCGATGGGCTTGATATAGCACTCTGCCGCTTGATAAAAGTTTCAAACACAATGTGCGAAGTATCATTTGCAGGCGCAAATCGCCCAATGTGGATACTTAGAAAAAACGCAACAGAAATAGAAGAAATTAAAGCTACGAAAGCTGCTATTGGTGGCTTTACGCATGAAACGCAAGAGTTTAAACAACATACAATTGTGCTGCACAAAGGCGATTGCTTTTATATATTTAGTGATGGATACCCTGACCAATTTGGTGGGCAATTCAATAAAAAATTTATGACTAAAAAGCTAAGAGAAGAAATATTATCGTTGAGCAATAAACCAATGTACGAACAAAAATTGCATCTCGAAAACTCTATGAAAAACTGGCAAGGTAACTATGAACAAGTTGATGATATTTTAGTAATTGGCTTAAGGATATAAAGTATTAATTACAAAATTATCCTTGTAATACCTTCTTTTTGTTCCTTGTTTATCGCCTTTTCAATCAACAAAAAATGTTCATTGTTGTTCACAAAGTCTAATCTATTTACATCTAAAATAAGTACGCGTTGCAAGCTATTTTGCTCCAAAAAATTTAAGTAGCCACGTTGCACTTTTTCTAAATATTCGGCTTGTATTTTTGCTTCGTAACTACGTCCGCGTATTTGAATATTATGTAACAAACGCGAAATATCTTGGTACAAATAAACTACTAAATCGGGCTTGGGTATTTGGTTTAGTGTAATATTAAAAAACGATTGGTATAAATTATATTCGTCAACAGGTAAATTTATTTGGGCAAATACCAAGCATTTATTTATTAAATAATCTGCAATGGTTGATGACGAAAATAACTCTAAATTGGCAATACTTTTTAGTTGATGAAAACGTTCGGCCAGAAATGACATTTCAAGTGGAAAGGCATATTTTTCTGGGTCTTCATAAAATTTCGGTAAAAAAGAATTGTCTTCAAATTTTTCGTAAACGGTTTTTGCATTGTGCTTTTGCGCCAGCATTTTGCACAATGAACTTTTACCTGCCCCAATGCAGCCTTCTATTGCTATATAATTATAATGCATTTGGAGTATTGATACTTGGTGTCAGTGTTTAGTTAGTTACTCGATACTGAACCGATAAATTTGTTAGTTACAAAATGGTGCCTTATTATGGCTACAAATAAAAGTGAAAATCAACTCCATCAATCGGGTAATTTATATTGCACATCAACCTTGTATTTGTAGCGTGGCGAACCACCAATTGGCACCGAAAAAAATGGAATGGCTTCGTTGTACTGATTTGTCAAATAAATTACCATATCATTGGGTTTGGCGTTTTTCTTTATCATTTGTAAATCAAGTGTGGTGTTGTGTTCGGCTTCTGTAATTTTTTCGGTGCTGCTTTTCCATTCGGCATCGCCGCTACCAAGCAGCACGTGGCTCTTTTTCGATACAGAATTTAAACGTAAATCACCATCCTTATCAAAATCGAAATTTTGTTGGTTTATAGAAACTACATTCTTGTCCACAAACGGATAAAAATGTACGCACTCGCCTGATTTATTTAAAACTCTAAAACACATTTCGTAAGCGAAGGCATTACCGCCTTCTACCACTTTATTATCCTTTTCTTCTTTGCTTAAAAAGAAACGATAGGCATTGCCATCATCACCATCTATACCTTCTACAATTACTTTAAAAATATAAGCGTTAAGGTCTTTGTCAAACTCGCCTTCTTTAGGATTAAAAGGGCCAAACGAACACCATTTGTCATCATACTTTCCTTTTTTATCAAATAATTTTGTGTTCAACATTACACCACTTTTGTAGTTTCCTACAGGGTCAATTTTGCGGGCATCTTTATTGCTGTAACAACCGCCACCACCATACACCGTAAATTTTGTGCGTGTGTTTGCATCGCCAATAATATTGTCGTTTTTGCCACCAATTTCAGGGTCGAAAACACGAATATAAATAGCATTGCTCTGCTTAGCGGGCACAGCAAAAAAGTAAATTTGCGTAAAGTCATCATCGCCCAAAGCTTTGTCGGCTTTGTTGCCATAGGTAATTAAATAGTCAATGTTTTCGGCTTTTGATGGCACTTGTTGCGCAGCTACTTTCCCAAAAAAAACTATTGCTAAAATTATTGTTGATATTATATTTTTCATTTATTTTTTTCGTATAAAAATTATTTAATAATTTTCCCTAACACACTAAATTCAACCCTACGGTCAAGCTGGTATTCCTTTTCATTTAACCCTGTTTTGGTATCATCTTTAAAGCCAGCAGTGCGTTCACCCATCGATAGTACGCCTGTTATTCTATTTTCAGGAATTCCATTTTTTACCAGGTACGCAATGGCACTCATGGCACGGCGATTACTCAATTTTATGTTGTATTCATCACTACCACGCACATCGGTAAAACCAGCAACTTTAAAAACAAATTCGGGGTACTGTTTCATAATTGTAATGTTTCTATCCAAAGCTTGCGACGCATCCTTACGAATAAAATATTTATCTAAATCAAAATAAATTGGTTCTAAAATAACGTTGGGCATACCCACTGTATCAAGCTTTGTGGTGGTAGCGTCGAACCCTTCGGCAATGTTTAATTGTATTTCGCCAGTTTTGTTGGCCATTGCTTCTTTCACAAAATCTTTTTCGGCATTGTCTTTTTCATCTTTCACATTTTGCTCACGTGCTTTTATAGCAATTGCAATAGCAGCTTTGTCTTCGGGTGTCATAGTTGGTTCTGCTACTGGCACATCTAATGCTGGGGCTGATAAGCTGCGGTGGCTTAGTTGGTGGTCTTCCATAACTGATGCACTATCGGCGTGTTGCTTGCGAATACGCGCAATTTTTTCTTTGCGTGTTCTAATTGATTTGTAATCTTCTTCCTTAACAACCACAATATATTTGGTGTAGTAATAACCAATTTTCAGGTGCAAACTATCGTTACGTCCGCGGCAAATATATTTTTCCGGATACACGCCCACTTTGTTGTAAGTGCGGTGTACAACCAACGAATCTTTAATACGCGAACCATCACTTAATTGCCACAATCTTTTTGTGATTGGAACATTTTTTATACTGCTGTGTGTACCGTCTAAAGCAATGCGGGTACCTTCATAAATAGTATCTGCACAAGCTATATCAATATGCGTTGCATTACTTATATCCACTGGTATTTCGTACTCATCGTAATCTGTAAATTTACTACTTTCATCAATTGTGTTTAGCTTCACCAAATACTTGCCAGGGCGTTTGTAACCGTGTGTTAATTTTTCTCCTTTTGCAGTTGTTTCATCGCCAAAATCCCACTCATATTGTAGTTTTGCACCATCTTTATCAACCGATTGTGTACCATCTAATTCTATAACAAATGGCTTAGGAAAATACTCAATTAATTGCTCTGGTGTAGCCGTTATTTTATAAATATCTTGGTCACCAAAACCGCCTACACGGTGCGATGAAAAGTATGCAATACCATCATTTGTATTGTCGCTAAAATAAATATCGTTACCCGGAGAGTTTATTGGAAGCCCCATATTTAAAGGTTTTGACCAATGTCCATTTACGTATGTAGATTTATAAATATCGTATCCGCCATAGCCTGGTAAACCCATAGATGAGAAATACATTGTTTTGCCATCATTACAAATAATTGGGCTATTTTCTTCAAAAGCTGTGTTTATAGAATCGCCTACAGAGCTTGGTATTTCCCAGTTTCCATCTTCTTTCATGTGCGATACTTGAATGTCGCGGTTACCAATTACGTTTGTTGCCTCGGCAGCTATATAAATTGTTTTGCCATCGGGTGCAACCGTAGTATGCGTTTGGTATTTAGATACATTTAAACGGGCATCCATCAACTCTGGCTTTTCCCATTTTCCATTGCTTTTTCTAACAGATTGCCACAATTTATTTTCTTTGTACATATACAATTTTTTCTCATCAAATGAGAGTGCAACAATTGATTTATGTACCAAGTTTTTATTGAAATTTTTATCTGAGGTAACGCTTTCTAAAATGTCGAATTTCTCAGGTTTGGTATATCCTTGCAATGAATTTACACATTGGTAAACATCTTCAAAATATTTATTATCGTCAGGGTCTTTTGCGCCATTGTTATTTTCGGGACGGCGTGATGTATAGTACAAAACAGAGTCATTTGCATCAACCACAGGTATATATTCGGGGTATTTTGTGTTTACCGTTCCACCCAAATTTTCTAAAATAATGGTATCGTTTACATGAGTATGTGTGAGTGCATAATCGCAATCGGCAATAGCTTTGTCAATGTATAAATTGTGGCGTTCGGGGCGGCTTTTGGGGTTTGTAAGGCGGTTATACAAGCGGTAATAATATTTTGCCTCGGTATATTTTGAAAGAAAATGTGCCGAACGTGCCATGTTTGTTGCCAAGTCGGGCACTGTATCGTAGGGCGAATGACGCAATGCACGTTTTAAAATTGGGTATGCTGCATCGGGCTGGTTTAAATCATCAAACAACATCATACCAGCATCTAAGTTGTATCGGTAGTTGGCAGAGTCGATGGTAAAAAGCACCACATAATTTTTGTAAGATTCTTCGTAGTTTCCTTCTTCGTAGCGTTTGTTTGCGCGGTATTCGTACTTTTTTCTTTTAAAAGCTACCGATGCTGTATCATCAACGGCAAAGGCTTCTTGTGCAAACATGGTTGCCAAAAGAATGAGTGTTAAACTGAGTATTGCTTTTTTCAAAACCGATTATATTTTAAAATTATAGAATTTGCTAATGTAAAATATTTATCGAAACTGAAAATTTTATATTTATAAAGATATTTATTATTGTTCGAAAAAAAATTATCTACCTCCTAAATAAACAGTGTCAATCCAAGTGCCATAGCCTGCAAAAATGCCCAATGCGCCTCCTTTAATATTTGTTTGAATACTTGTAGGGGCTGCGAAAGGGTTACCTCTATTAGCAACATTTACATCAAATGTTCGGTAATAGTTAAATACATCTAAATTGATACTTGCAAATTTTACAATTACAGTATCATCATTTCTAAACAATCCGCGTTCTTCATTTTTATCTTCTGGATTATCACTTTGTGAAGGACTTGCGCGTTGTGCATAAAATTCAAACGTTGTTCCATCAATTAGTTTATCCTGAAAAGTAGAACCTAATGGAGACAAATAATAACTATCTTTTGTATATCGCTTTGCTAGCCAGCGGTATGCACTGCCAACACCTTTTGGTTCACTGAAACGAACATTTATATAACCCAATTTCTTTTTGCTTGGCTCTTCTTTAAAGTACATCGTATCTAATTTTACTGGTGCATTTATTTGTGTAGTTGCTGTGTAGGTTTTGCCGTCATGTTCAATAGTTAATGTATATGTTTTACCCACCTCACCAACCATAAAATTGAAGAATGATTTTATGGTGTAAACGCAATACCGTACACGTTTCAAATTTTCAACTGGCACACTTACGTATTCTGCCAAAAGCGCTAAGCGGGCACCGGTAAGCGTATCGCTGCAAAGGGTATCTAAAGTAATTGTTTTACTGCCATCGCTAATTGTAACTTTTGCATTTGCAACAATACTTTTTGCAAAAGATTCGAGACTAGTACTATCAAAATAATTTACGCTTTTTGTTAACACCACAATTGGCGGAAGCCCTTGCTCAATAGTGGCTTGCACCACCAATTTACTTTCTGTTCTTGGTATATCTAATTCTATTGTTTTTGTGCAAGAAGCAATTGTCATAATTGCAGAAAAACACACAATAAATTTTAAAATAAGCTTTTGATATTTTTTGTTTTGCATAACTTAAAGTTAGATATTAATGCCCTCTACTATATTAATTTCATCAGCCGTTAAATCATATAATTCATAAACAGCGGCATCTATTTTTGAAGTTAATGTGTTGCATTTTTTTTCGCAAAAACTTATGTCTTTTTTTAACACTGCAGTTTGCAATTGTTGTTTGGCTACTAACATTTGTTCTACTAAAGTTACCAAGGTATCATGTTGTTTTTTGTGTTTTGATATTGTGAGGTTTAGGTTCGGAATTGGGATTCTATCTAACTGATATGCGTAAATATCTTTATTCAAGAATTTTTTCGTAAAAATATAATTGACAACAGATGAATTGAGAATACCTAAAAAATATTTTAAATTATAATTATTTTCCTTTGGAATTCCTATTCTTAATGTATTGGTGCAAAGGTGATTTTCTGTATCTAAAGTTGCAACTATACGGGTAGCTAATGATAGGTTTCTTATCCTTTGAATCAATATTTTTTCTTGGTTATAAATTGAAAATTCTTTGAAAACCGACTTATCATTTTTCTCGAATTTTATGTAGAGGTTATTGAAATTTGTTTCGTATTTTTTTATGTTTTTACCAACCAATAATTTAGAGAAATCTGTTTTAGGCACTTTTGATATTTTATCGGAATTGCTACCTAATTCGATGCCGCGAGGCAATAAAAAAAAGTTACTCAAATTGGTTTGGTGCGAAAATAATTTTGCCAAACACTTTAAATCTTTGTTATTCAAATTGATAAGAATTTCAAAATTTTCTAACTCATTGTCAAAAATATTTTGATTGATAGAATGAAATTTATTTGCGAAGAAATCTTTGTCATTTTTAAAGATTTTTATTTCATTTTCTTTCTTTTCTTTTTCAAAAATAAAAACACAAACATCTAAATTTGCATCCTTAAAAACAGTTTCTCCAAAATTGGCAATTACTTGCAAGTTCGTTTTCTTAAGCAGTAGTTTTCTTAGCGATAAAAAGTCTTTATTACTTAAAAATGTATTAGAGGTTATGAAACCTAGTTTGCCAATTTTATTTAAAACGCTAAAACCTCTCTCTACAAATAAACCATACAAATCAAACTGCCCTGTAGCAGTTAAATAATTTTTTACAAAATATTTTTTTTCAATTTCACTAATTCCTTTTGTACTTAAATATGGCGGATTACCTACTATTGCATCAAAACCACCACTAGAAATTGTTGTTTCATATTCTTGCATTGGCTCTTCTACAATTGGCTCCAAGTTATCATCCCACGAAGAGTCTGGTGCAAATTTTAAATACTTTACTGTTTTATTTTTGAATACTTTCGGAAAGGTGGCTTCAAAATTCAATGCATTTATTTTGCGTTCGTCATATACATCAAACAGGGTTGTATTAGATATATCCATATCCACCAAACTATTTCCGCACACAATATTCTTACTCAAATCGGGCAAAACTTTTGCGTATAAACTAGTTTGTTTGCCTTGCGCCATAGTGCTTGTAAGCGTTTCGTCTTCTAACATTTTTAAGAACAAACTTAGTTGCGTTACTTCAACCGCTTGGTTGTCAATATCAACACCAAACACATTATTAAGCAAAATATTTTGTTTTTGATGTATGCTTAAAACCCACGTTCCATCCATGTTTATGCAGCCATCTTTTTGTGCTCGGTTTGCATATTTGTAATAAAATTCTTTGTGGTATTGAATAAGGTAATCGTACACGCCAATTAAAAAACTACCACTGCCACAAGCAATATCGGCAAAGTGCATTTGCGAAATTTCGGCGGGTGTTTTGCCATGTATTAATTTGCCAATTGTATGCTCAACAATATAGTCGACAATATATTTTGGCGTATAGTAAACGCCGCCTGCTTTGCGCACTTCGGGCTTTTCTTCTATGTGTACTTGCTTGGCAGTTGCCACTACAACTTTGCCCAAAAAACGTTCATAAATACTTCCTAAAATATGAATAGGAAATAAATTAAAATCATAAGGCGAAGTATAGCTGCTAAGTTCGGCGCAAATGTCGGAAAATAGTTTTGTATCGGCTCCCAAAAAATTGGGTTTGTCAATAAACATTTCTTTAAATACAACGCCGTTATATTTTACATTGATGGCTGCACAGTCCGTTATAAAGGCTTTCCAGGCATTATTACTTTTTGCCCAATCGTTAATGTGGTTTACTGGTTCTATTAATTTATCTTCTAAAAAGCGTGTAAAAACTAACCTATCAACAGTGCGTTGCGTGGCTTCGGTTAATGCCGCACTATCTAAATCTGGATTTGCTTTTTTAAATGCTTTTGCAATTACATTTCTAATATTATCAATGTATTCTAAAAAGCTTTCATCAATTGGCATTTCACCTGCATTGCTTGTAGCACCGCCAAACTTCGATTTTGTTCGTTTGGCTTTTGGCAAACTATCTACATAATTTTTTATGCTTTTGTTTGCAATTGCTTCATGGCTAAAAAGATTAAATATTTCGGCAAATTTATCCTTGTTTTTATAGTCGGTATATCTATAACTTTTGTGTTTACCATTGAGTGCGTAATTTATATTTGGCTGGCTCCGGCAATCAACAATTACAAATTCTTCAAAGTCGGTTAGTATAGATATTGGGCAGCCAGCATTCCAACCATATTTTATTGTTTGAAAATAATGTTGCGGATTATTTTGAATAAGAACCGATGGTTTTTTTGCCTCTACAAAAAAGTGAACATCCTTAAAATTAGGAGCCAAATAAAAAGCATAGTCGGCACGTTTTCGGGTGGCTTCATTGTGCTGCTTATGCGATTTTTCAATTTTTACTTCTTGCCTATGTGGCTCATGCTGGTATAGGTGAGAAACATCCCAACCCAAGGCAGTAAAAAATTTATCTATAAAATCTTGCCGCGCTTCTGCCTCCGAATAGTTGGCGGACATGTACGTTTGTTTGTTGTTTTCAAATTTATCAACAAGTTTACTTACCTCATCAAAGGCTTTATCAAAGGTGGTTTCTATCATTTTTTAAAGTGGGCTTCTCTATTTGAAATAATAAAGGAAATGGCAAATATCAAGTTGTAAACGTACAAAAAAAACAAAAGTTTCGAATGCTTTTTTCTTTATAATTTTTCAAACTGTTAACAATTCAAACATTACTTAACTTAACTAAATTTTTTTGAAAATTGATTAATAAAAAAAAACTTATAGTTTCGCCACCAAATAAATATAATATGATTGATTTAAAAGGGTTTCTTGCCATTTCGGGTTATGCAGGTTTGTACAAAGTAGTTGCACAATCAAAAAACGGGGTTATTGTAGAGTCGCTAATCGACAAAAAAAGAATGAATGCATTTTCTCATTTCAAAATGAGTACACTCGAAGACATTAGTATTTTTACTACTGGAGACGATATGCCGTTGAGTAATGTAATGCAAAAAATTTATGACAAAGAAAAGGGTGGAAAAGCAATAGATTCAAAAGGTTCGGGTGCTGAACTTACTGCATACCTAAATGCTGCTTTACCAGAGTTTGATAAAGAAAGAGTGCATACTTCTGACATTAAAAAACTACTTACTTGGTATAATTTGTTGCACGAAAGCGGCTTATTAAAAGAAGCGGTTGAAGAAGCGGTTGAAGAGACAAAATCGGAAGCAACTGAAGAAAATACAGGCGAAGAAAAAGCGAAAAAGACTAAAAAAACAACTGCTGAAAAAACGACTGTTGCCAAAACAAAAAAAGATACAACTACTAAGGCAAAGGCAACCGCTGCGCCAGTTAGAAAAACTTCAACAGTTAGAAAAACCGGAGCTTAATCCGGTTTTTTTTTGAATTTTTTTCAATATTTTACGTATATAATATTTTTAATAAATAATTTATGGAACGTGTTTTAATTACTGGTGCGGCAGGGTTTTTAGGTTCACATCTTTGCGATAGGTTTATAAAAGAAGGTTATCATGTTATAGGCATGGACAATCTTATTACAGGGGATATGCGCAATATTGAACACCTTATGCCATTGCCTAACTTTGAATTTCATCACCACGATGTTTCTAAATATGTTCATGTTGCTGGAGAATTAAAATATATACTTCATTTTGCATCGCCTGCAAGCCCAATTGATTATTTAAAAATACCTATTCAAACTTTGAAAGTTGGCTCGTTGGGCACACATAATTTATTAGGATTAGCCAAAGCAAAAAAAGCAAGAATGTTAATTGCATCTACAAGTGAGGTTTATGGCGACCCTCTTGTACATCCGCAAACCGAAGAATATTGGGGCAATGTAAATCCAATTGGGCCACGTGGAGTGTATGACGAAGCAAAAAGATTTCAAGAAGCTATAACAATGGCATACCACACATATCATGGATTAGAAACACGCATTGTTAGAATTTTTAATACTTATGGGCCACGCATGCGCCTGAATGACGGACGCGTATTGCCTGCATTTATTGGGCAAGCATTACGTGGCGAAGATTTAACCATGTTTGGCGATGGTTCGCAAACACGCGCATTTTGTTATGTGTCCGATTTGGTTGAAGGTATTTATAGGTTGCTGTTAAGTGATTACGCATACCCAGTAAACATAGGCAACCCAAGCGAAATAACCATTAAAGAGTTTGGCGAAGAAATAATAAAACTTACTGGCACTACCCAAAAATTAGTTTCATTGCCATTGCCAACCGATGACCCAAAACAACGCAAACCAGATATTACAAAAGCCAAAGCAATATTAGGTTGGGAGCCCAAAGTAGCGCGTGCCGAAGGTTTGAAAATTACGTACGAATATTTTAAATCGTTGCCCAAAGAAGAGTTATTTAAGAAAGAACACAGAATGTTTAGTTAATGAATACGCTGGTAATTTTTTATTTGATTTTAGGTTTGGGTAATGAATTTTTTAAGTTGGTTTGCCATTTTTGACAAATCAAAACATAGCTATTTCTGTTCATTTTACATTAAACCTTTAGTATATTATTTTTGAATAGTATTCTCTTTATTCAAAATAAGCCTTTCAACTTTCTTAACAACATACAAAATTTGAAATTGATTTATGTTGTATTTTTATAAACCGAAATTTAAGGTATTCAATTATATTGAATTGCTTAAAATAGAAGGTTATTATCTAATATAAAAAATAAATTTATTACGTATGAATTTCATCAATCTTAAGTCAAAAAAAATAAAAAGGTTTCTTGCCATTACGGGCATAATAGTATTGTCTTTTACCACTTTTAGTTTTACGGATAACTATTTTGAAATAGCTAAAAACTTAGACATTTTCGCTTCTGTTTTTAGAGAAATAAACACCTATTATGTAGATGAAACTAAGCCTGGCGATTTGATGAAAAAAGGTATTGATGCCATGCTTGAATCGCTTGACCCTTACACTAATTATATACCCGAAAGCGAAATTGAAGACTACCGATACATGACAACGGGTAAATATGGCGGCATTGGTTCTCTTATTCGTAAAAAGGGCGAATACATTGCTATTGCTGAGCCTTATGAAGGTTCGCCAGCACAAAAAGCCGACCTTAGGGCAGGTGATATTATTTTGGAAGTAGATGGTAAATCGGCAAAAAATAAAAACACCGAAGACCTCAGCAAAATTTTGAAAGGTTCGCCAAACACCCCAATAAAGCTATTGATACAGCGCGATGGTGAAGCAAAACCAATTGAAAAAATTGTAAATCGTGAAGAAATAAAAGTGAAAAATGTACCCTATTTTGGTATGGTTAACAATGAAATTGGTTACATAGTGCTTACACAATTTACCGAAGATGCATCAAAAAATATTAAGGATGGTTTAAAGGAATTGAAAGAGAAAAATCCGAACATGAAAGGTATTATTCTCGATTTGAGAGGCAACCCTGGTGGGCTGTTGCACGAGGCTGTAAACCTTTCTAATTTGTTTGTTGACAAAGGAACTTTAATTGTAGATACTAAAGGAAAATTATCAGAATCTAAAAAAGAATACAAAGCACTTGATGCATGTTTTGACCCTACAATACCTGTTGCAGTTTTAGTAAACAGAGGCAGCGCATCGGCATCCGAAATTGTATCAGGTTCATTGCAAGACTTAGACAGGGTAGTAGTTGTAGGGCAACGCAGTTTTGGTAAAGGTTTGGTGCAAAACACGCGCCCGTTATCATATAACACACAGGTAAAAATTACAACTGCAAAATATTATACACCAAGCGGCCGTTGCATTCAAGCTTTAGATTACACCCACCGCAACGAAGACGGCAGCGTTGGGCATGTACCAGATTCTTTGATGAAAGAGTTTAAAACAAAAGGTGGGCGGAGTGTTTATGATGGCGGCGGCATTAGGCCCGATGTACAATTAAAACCAAGAAACTTAAGTAAAATTACGATTAGTTTAGAAGGCAAAGAAATGTTTTTTGACTTTGCTACCAAATACCGCCGCGAGCATGCAACTATTGCTACCGCTGATAAATTTAGATTAACGGATGCCGAATACCAAGAGTTTGTAAAATGGCTTGATGGAAAAGATTACGACTACACCACCGAGAGTGAAAAAGAAATGGATGAGCTTAAAAAGATTGCTACAAAAGAGAAATACATTGATAAAATTCAGAAAGATTTTGATGCATTAAAACTTAGTTTATCACACAACAAGGCCAGTGATTTAGAATTATTTAAAAGTGAAATAAAACAATTTTTAGAACAAGAAATTGTATCGCGTTACTACTTTCAAAAAGGCAAAATACAACACGCAATTAGCTTGGACGAAGAAGTAAAAAAAGCAGTAGAAATACTAGGTGATAAAGATAAATACTCAGCTATTTTAACCGGCAAATACAAAGAATCGGACTTGAAAGATAATTAGCAAAAAGTAAATAATACCAATTTTTAATTCAACCGTTTACAACAATTTGTTGAAGCCTAGAGTTGATATTACAATATAAAAAAAACCGCGTTGGCAAAGCCAACGCCGAGGATTGCGCATAAATACTTTATGCAATTTTTTTTACCAAATTAATAAAAGAATTGTTCCGAAATAACTTTGCCATCCTTTACTTGAAAAACGCAAATTTCTTCCATTTTCATTCTACCCATGCCTTTAATGGTAGCGTCGAGCATACATGAAAAGCTAAAATAGTTGCCACCAACAATAGGGTCTCCAAAATAACCGTCGTGGCGTTCTTCAATCATGTCGGCAAACGTCTTGCCTTTTGCTAAAACTGCAGGTTTGCCCGATGCCGATTTGTTTGGCGAAGTTCAGGCTCTGTGCTTGTTACATTGTCTGCAAACAATTCTTGCTGTGCTTCTAAAATTTGCCCTTTGCGGCAAAGTTCAATCAAACGATTTGCTACTTCTTGTGTTGTCATTTTTTTTATTTATTAAATTTATAAAATGTGAATTACACTTGAATAACAAATGAACTATTAGAAATAGCACACAGCTTGAAAAATTATTTTCTATAGCCTTCACTTCCGAATGCTTCGCCTTTTTCTGATTGGCAAAGCTGACGTAAACTTTCCATATATCGGCCCCAGCTAAATGAACAAATAGCATAAAAATCATTTTGCTAATTCCAGCCATCGTTCGAAAAACGAACACGTGTTTTCCCATCATTTTCATCCAACAAAAATGTAAATGTGTGGCCTACCCAGCCATGCGGACTAGCAACTCACTCCCATGTAATACTTTCATTTGGCTTTACCTCAGTTACTTTCATATCTGGGCCAACATCGCCAAATCTAAATTCTATAATGCTACCTAAATAGGAGTTTCCAGTTGTTTGAACTGTCCACCAATTCTTCAATCCATCAATAGTTGATAATGCGTTAAAAACATCACTAGGTTTTGAATTGATGTGAAACAAATGCTTAATTGAGTAGCTCATTATTTTTTTATTTTTTATACTTTTTAACAAACGAATAACGGAAATTTGGACAATTTTTAAAATATTAAATTCTCATTTTACATGTAGTATCGGCATTCATTATTCTAAAAATATAAAATAGTTTGGACTATTTTATAATTGGTATTACCCCTATTGATAATTTGAAAACCTAGTTTGCTTTAGCACAAAAGAATCTGAAAGTTTAATAGTTTTCTTGTTTATATAATTAGGCATTCCTTATGACATTTGCAAAGTAAATTTCTTTTCCTTCACCACGTTTATTGTTTGCGGATTGCCTTATTCCAAAACAATTTTGTGTGTTTCAATTTCTTTGTCTGAGCTGGTTTTCAGAATAAACATTCCTTTATGAGTTGAGGGAAACTGGTGGCTTTCATTTCTCTTAATTGTATCATCAAAAACTAAAGCCCCTTTTAAGTCAAGCAGTGTAATGTGGATGTCGGCATTTGCTGTTATACGGTTGCCCATAATATTAAAAAGTTTGGGGCTTGCATGCGCTTCATTTGCATTGGTAGTAAAACCATTAAACAACCACAACAAACAATCCCTTAGCTCTCTGCGCCAAAACCATTCGCTGTGCTGCCCATCGGCACGGAACACCTTATTGATAGAAGCCGCAGGCACTCCGTTGGTTAGCATTTGTGATGTGATGCTGTTAATATCGGGAACCATGTCGGTAGATTCGGTAGTGCCGCTAACGAAATAGTATTTTGATGGCAATACAAATGCATGATTTTGGGTATAAGCATTAATGGTATCCGAAAACCAGAAAGAAGGGGAGAATATTCCCGCTTTAGAAAATATACTTTCATTTTGCAATGCTCCAAAATAAGAAATAAGTCCGCCCATGGAGCTGCCCAATATTGCAGTGTTTTCTCTAGTTGCTAGTGTTCTAAAATTATTATCAATAAATGGTTTCAGCGTATTGGCAATAAAGTTCATGTATTCCTCGCCTTGTCCACCACCATAGGCGCTGTTAATGTAGGGTGAGTATTCATTTAGTCTATCTGCACCGCCATTGTCTATGCCTACTGCAATTACTTTTAGGTTAAAAGTATCTTCTAAGTTTTTGAGGTTTTCATCCAATCCCCATTCTGTACCAAAAGCGGTGTAAACCACATCAAACAAGTTTTGTGCATCGTGCGCATACACAACAGGGTAATTTTGTGTAGTGGTGTAATAATCTTGCGGCAAGTAAATCCATATTCTTCGTGTACGGTTTAGTTGCGGAATGCCAAAGTCTAAATCAATGATGTGTGTGTTGCCTATTGCGGTATGCCAGCCCAACATATCACTCCAATTGGCTATTGTAAAGTTGTTGTTTGAATTGTTTACAACCACACGGTTGGCAAGTTGTGTGCCATTCAATTGTGTTTCTTCGCGGCTCCAAGCACCGCGTGTAAACTTTAGTTCTATAATACCTGTTTGGTTTGGAATGGTAATGGTAAATGTACCATTGGGTTGCCTTATAAGCATATAATTTACATCGCCTGCGTTCCAATTATTGAAAGTGCCAGCAACAAAAATGGTGTCCCTTAGCGGAGTATAATAGGTTGGCGTTTGGGTAACGGTAATTGTTAATTGTGCAAAACCGCGCAACGAAATAAGCACAAGAAAAAGTAAAAGGTTTTTCATGTTGCAAATATAGAGTTTGGAGTATGAATTAATGCCTAATTCTTTTTTTTGTTTTGGCTGATGATTTATACTTTCTAACAAACGAATAACGGAAATTTGAACAATTTTTAAAATAGTAAATTCTCACTTTGCGTTTACTATCTTATACCGATTGTACATTCCAATATAGCTTAATTTCTCACGTTGTTTCAAACGGAATAAAATTATAAAATAGTTTTGCCGCAGTTGTTTCCAAAATGGAAACAACTGAATCTGAAACCAACTCTCCAAAATCAAAAATATTTTTCAAATGCTTACTTATGGTGGATACCGCTACTGCAAACAAATCCGACATAGCCTTTTGCGAAAGCCAAAAAGTTTAGCTTTCAAAAAACACTTTTACTTTTATATTTTCTTGTAGTGTCGAATATATATAAGTTGGTTGTTGTTCCTAATATTTCAATTATTTCATTCATTTTTCTTCCTGCTTTTAGTGTGAGGATAATGTTTACGATAATGAGCATTGACAATGCTAATTAATGAAATATTTAGCGTTTGTTTTAACCTAACAATTATAGCAAAAAAATGATTTGGTTTTACTTTTTGCTACGCCAAAATGTTTTGGGTTTTGATTCTTTGGGAGAAATAAATAAATTATGGAATCGCATTATTTCGATTTAAATGAAATTCCTTTATAAATTCGCGATTTGTTTCATCAAATGTATAAAAATGTTGAATCAAAAACTAAGCAGCTTTTCTAAAAAAGTATTTACTCCACCAAAAAACATAAACAGTTATTTTGTTTGGCTTGTTATAGTAATCCAACAACTAAGAAGCTTTTCTAAAATAATTTAGGCTATTTAAAATGGCTATACTAAAATTATCAAACACATTTTGATAAATGGGTGCAATTGTTTTCGGAAACTGTTGATGAATTATTTGAGGAAAAAAAAGCATTTTAGCAAAACAACATGCCGCAATTTTAGGTTATGCTTTTGGAAGTAAAATGGGTAGTTTGCACAACAAATAATTGATAACAAACCACCCATTAATTGATAATTAAACAGTCAATATTTCTTTCTCTTTAATCTCTAAATGTTTGTCGATTTTAGCAGAAAAAGTATTGGTAAAGTCTTGTATTTTTGCCTCAGCAGTTTTGCACAAATCTTCTGGTGCACCATCTTTTTGTTCCTTCTTAATATTGTCGTTACATTCTTTACGGATATTACGCAAACTTACTTTTGCATTTTCACCTTCCGCTTTGGCACGTTTTACAAGTTCTTTGCGGCGTTCCTCAGTTAATGGCGGCACTACAATCCTAATTAAAATACCATCGTTTTGAGGGTTAAAACCCAGATTTGCCGCTTGTATAGATTTTTCAATTGGTGTAATCATAGATTTTTCCCAAGGCTGAATTACTATGGTGCGCGGGTCAGGTGTAGATACACTTGCCACACCACTCAACGCAGTTTTTGAACCGTAATAGTCAACCATTACACCTTCTAACATTTGCGGATTGGCTTTGCCCGCGCGCACTTTGGTTAATTCATGCTCTAAATGGTCAATACATTTTGCCATTTGTTCATTGGCACCATCAATTATTATTTTTAATCCGTCTGTCATAATATTATATTTTGTGAGTGGCGAAAATAGAAATTATTGCAATTGTTCTCTTACTTTTTTAGGCAAACTTGAAACTATCAAATTATATGAATCATCAATTAGGCTTTTTAATAGTTTTTCAGGCAAAGAATCATCTACAATTACAGTATTCCAATGTTGCTTATTCATGTGGAAACCGGGTAAAATTGCTTCGTATTCTTCGCGCAAAGCAATTGCTTTTTCTGGCTCACATTTGGCGTTAAAACTCAAAGGGTTATTGTTTAAACCAACCAACAAAAACATTTTGTTGGCAACCTTAAAAACCAAGGTGGAGTTGTCAAACGGAAAACTTTCTGTTACTTCTACTTTGGATAAACAATACAACCTAATATCTTCAATATTCATTACTGCGAAATTATTTTTTTGATAAAAGTATTAACAATAAAACATGTTAATCATTAGCAATATACATGCAAAAATTTAAACAAATATTCAAATTATTATTTGCAAAACATAACTTCGCGCCACAAAAAAAAATAAAAATGAATTCAACAACAGAACATGTTAATTGCCTAATTATAGGTAGTGGACCAGCAGGATATACTGCCGCAATTTATGCAGCACGTGCCGACATGAAACCTATTATGTACGAAGGTTTGCAACCCGGCGGGCAACTTACAATAACAACCGAAGTAGAAAATTTTCCGGGTTACCCAAATGGTACACAAGGCCCAGAAATGATGGAAGATTTAAAAAAACAAGCATTGCGTTTTGGTACCGATGTAAGATTTGGAATGGCTACCAAGATTGATTTTGCAGCACATCCATTTAAAGTAACCATTGATGAGTCGAAAGAAATAACAGCAAATTCTGTAATAATAGCAACGGGCGCAAGTGCCAAATGGCTAGGTTTGCCAAGCGAACAACGCCTCAATGGTTTTGGTGTATCGGCTTGCGCAGTATGCGACGGCTTTTTTTATAAAGGACAAGAAGTAGCTATTGTTGGCGCTGGCGACACAGCTTGCGAAGAAGCAAGTTATTTAGCAAAACTTTGTACCAAAGTAACAATGCTAATACGAAAAGGAGAAATGCGCGCAAGTAAAACAATGCAACACCGCGTTGAAAATACGCCAAACATCACCATACTTTACAATACCGAAACCATTGATGTACTTGGCGAGAATGGTGTGGATGCTGTACATGTAAAAAATAGTATTACCAATGAAGAAACCAAAATACCTATTACAGGATTTTTTGTAGCCATAGGGCATACGCCTAATTCGGGCATTTTTAAGGGACAAATTGATATGGATGCTGAGGGGTACATCAAAACTATTGCTGGCACAAGTAATACAAATATAGAAGGCGTATTTGCTTGTGGTGATGTGCAGGATAAAACTTATAGGCAAGCTGTAACTGCGGCAGGCACAGGCTGTATGGCTGCATTGGATGCCGAACGTTGGATGGCCGCTAAGGGCATACATTAATTTATTAATTCAATTCTTGCGAAGTAAACCTGTTTTCTTCCTGTTACTTCTGTAATAAACAATTGAAAAGCTTAAAATTACCAAGATATTTTTAGAAGTATTGAATGTTCAAAAAGCAAAAAGAATTTTACTTCGTTGTGCAAATAATAATTTACCAAAATTAAACTTGCATATTAAATGTGCTTATATACATTTGCAGTGGGTAAGTCTTTTACGACCAGCTCCTACTGAAACTCCCCAGGACAGGAATGTAGCAAGGACAAGTGGTTGAGCGGTGCGATAAAAGTAGCTTACCCTTTTTTTGTGCCCTAAAGTTTCCTCCAATAAAATTCGCAAAAGCGAATCCTGCTTCTCAAAATTTTGGTTTCTCATATTCTTTTTGATGAAACTATATTTTTAATTATCATTGCCAGCACCTTTTAGATGTTAAATACTTCATAATAATTAATTGATAGAGGTTGATTTATTTCAAATATGCTGAATGCTGAACAAAAAAAAATTTCAATAATCGTTCCTTGTTACAATGAAGAGGGAAACATTGAAGTATTGTATCAACAAATTAGCGACGTATTACCAAATTACCTCATAGAGTATATTTTTGTTGACGATAACAGCAACGATAAAACTTTACCAATTTTAGAAGCACTGTCAATAAAAGACAGTAGGGTTAATTTTATTTCATTCTCAAAAAATTTTGGACATCAAAGTGCCCTCAGGGCAGGCTTAGAATATGCAACCGGTGATTGTGCAATTAGTATGGATGCTGACTTACAGCACCCTCCCGAGTTGCTTAATACATTAATTGACAAATGGAAAGAGGGTTTCGATATTGTTTACACTGTTAGAAAAGACGAAGAAAACACATCGAAATTTAAGAAGGTTACTGCATCATTATTTTATAAAATAATGAATGTGCTAACGGACATTGAAATAAAACAAGGCTCGGCAGATTTTAGGTTGGTTGACAAACGCATTGTTGAAGTATTAACCAAAGATATTACCGAGTATCATTTGTTCTACAGAGGTTTAATAAGTTGGATAGGTTACAAACAGTTTGGTATTGAATATGTGCCAAACAAAAGATTTTCGGGTACCACAAAATATTCGTTAAAGAAAATGACAAATTTTGCCATTGATGGCATTACTTCGTTTTCTATTAAACCACTTAAATTAGGTATTTTACTAGGGTTAACGCTTTCTTTACTATCTGGTTTATATGGCACTTATGCTATAGCATTAGCCGTTTTTACTGATGAGGCCGTTAAAGGCTGGACATCAATAATGATAAGTGTACTATTTATTGGTGGCATAAACATGATTTTACTGGGCATAATTGGCGAGTACGTTGGCAAAATATATATGCAAGGCAAAAAGCGCCCTTATTTTTTAATTAAACAAACAAACATAAAATGAGTAAAGAAACTTTTTACAATTCAATTGCTTCTGAATTTGATTCAATAATGAATATGTATGATACCAATAGGCGCATTGAAGTTATTTTTGATGACTTTTTGGGCACTGAGAACCTAACAAATAAAACACTGTTAGACGCAGGATGCGGAACTGGATGGTTTACAAAAAGAGCAATTGAAAAAAATGCGAAAGTAACAGCTTTAGATATTGCACCTAAATTGGTTGAAGTTACATTAAAAAAAAATCCGACTGCCACAGGTATTGAGGGCTCTTTATTAGCGTTGCCATTTGCTGATAACACGTTTGATTATGTAATATCGTCTGATGTTATTGAGCACACACCAGACCCATATTTGGCTGTGAAGGAAATGATTAGAGTTTTAAAACCTGGTGGCAAAATATGCATTACTGTTCCAAACAGAACCTTCTGGTTTTTTTCAGTAAAAATTGCAAATACTTTTAAACTCCGAAATTACCAAGGCTTAGAAAATTGGGTTCATTACAATGAACTTAGAAAATATTTAATTGCAAATAATATTGAAATAAACAACTTTAAAGGCATCCATTTATACCCCTTTTTAATTTCGTTTCTAAATCCTTTATTACGAAAAATTGACAAATTAACTGATAAATCATTAGGCAAATTCTGTGTTAATGTAGCGGCTTATGGAACTAAAAAATAAATTGTTTGGTATAAATAAATCAGTTGTTGCATTATTTATATTTGCCATATTTTGGATAGCATTTGTAACTTTTACAGGCACTTTAAATTCGGGCTATCACTTAACCGATGACCATGAGTTGCTTACCCTTGCCACCAGTATTAAAAGTCAAGGATTTGTAAAAACCCTTACAGACAGACTGTCTTCTGATTTTACAATTAGACTGCGCCCTTTTTATTTTATCAACAGAATTGTGATGTCCTATTTTTTGGGAATAAATATTTTCTCATGGTCAATTTACTGCTTAATTTTAGGGATATTTTCAAGTTATTTTTTGTTTCTTTTTTTATATGTTCAAGGTTACAAATTTTATCAATCGGTTTTATTTCCTTTTTTAGTTTTGGTAGGCAGTCAAGCAGCCGTTTTCTGGAAATTAGGCCCTGCTGAAACTATTGGTATTTTTATGCTTTCGGTTTCATTATATTTTCTTGCGTATTCAATATGCAAGTCCCGTAAAATATATCTTATTCTCTCCGTTCTTTTTATGCTATTAGCATCATTGTCAAAAGAGAGTTTTGCCTTATTTATACCAGCCTACATGCTTATTCTACTTGCCATTTATTTTAAAGTTAGGGGTATTACAAACATCAAGAAATTAGTTACAGATAATTTAATACTGATATTTATTTTGTCAATAATTTTATTAGTAGAATTATATTTAATTACATTTAAAATAGGTACAAATAAAATAGGATACGCAGGCGTAGATGATTCCATGAGTTTTGTACAAAAATTTGGATTCATATATAGATATTTAAGATATGATACTTATAATTCATTAATTCTTTTTGGCCTTTTTTTATTGGTTCAAAACATACGAAAAATTAACATAAAATTTCTACTTGAATCAAAAAATTTTGAGTACATTTTACACATATTAATTTTTGCAAGTATTGCACTGCCTCAACTATTACTCTATGCAAAGAGTGGTATTTTTGAAAGGTATTTATTGCCGTTAAACCTTGGTTTGTCGTACGCCTTAATCTTTACACTTCATAAAATTTCTTTAACCGATTTATGCACAACATTTACGAAAAGAGTTTTCGTATTTGCCATTTGTTTTCAAATAATAATGTCATTGAAAAACGAAATGATTTTATCGGCCAATAATTTTACAACTGAATCCAAAGCAAGCAATCAATTTCTGAATACTCTTGTAACCAATTATGCCGCCAAACCAAACTTAACAATTGTATTGAGTTGTGCAGAAAACTATGAATTTGGCTGGTCTATTTGGGAATATTTGAAAATTTATGCGGATATAAAAAATGTAAATTTTTATAAAGTAAAAACAGATTCAATTGACCCTTTTCTAATTAGTTTAGAAGAATCTTTTTACACAGATATGAATCGTTATTTTGTTGATACATTGGATAATAGAAACGCAACAATTGCTGTTTTTCCGTTTACGAATAATAAAGCTGTTGTTAATCAACTTTATAGAAAATCGAGTTTTATTGCCAATAAGTACGACAAGTTTTATGTGTTTACAAGAAAATATTAAAGCATTTATGCAGGCAGACTACCTTCGCCAACCCTTGTCTATCCAACAATTACGGTTGCTTAATAAATGCCAACATAGCTTTCCAATATTCATTCGTTTTTTCATCACCTAACCACAACACTTTTGAGCCATGTTCACCAGCTTGTTCGGGTATAAATTGCTTCACAAATTTAGGTTTCGCATTTTTAAGTAAGTCCGTAACCTCTTTACTTTCGCTTTTTGATGATGTAACCCATGTTGGTATTTTAATGCTTGCAACATATTCTGCAACCAATAATTTACCATTGAAATATTCACCCGGACTAAACGAAATAACTTTCAAAACATGCGTATTTGTACTTGCTAATTTCAGTGCCAGTGAAGCTGAATAAGAACTTCCAACAATGATTATTTTTTTTTGAAAACGATTAAAACAATATTCAATTGCGGCCTCCATATCTTGTTCTGCATCTAAATATGAAGTAGGTAGTTTTCTGTTTTTTGCAGCTACTGCCGTTTCATTTGCTACTCCATTAACAGCGTTACCACTACGTTGGTCAATAGCTATACAAATGTAACCAAGTTGTTGCAAATGTTTTGCAGTTTGCAAATACTCGCCACGACCATACCCCGCTTGGTGAAAAAACAAAATACATGGTCTTGATTTTAAAGCCTTGTAATAATCGGCAGTAATAGGTAAGCCATCAAGCGATGGAAATGTGATTTTTTCTTGCGAAAAAGCAACAAAATTTTTTAATACTAATACGATAATTAATAATTTTTTCATTTGTGATGTTTATTGTTTTTACATAAATATACTAAAACAAACTAGGTTTTCAAATAATAAATAAGTGTAGCCTTATATGCCTTAAATGGTTGTTTTTTATCTGTTAACTTGTTTTGATATAATTACTTTTTAAATAATTTTAATGGCAGCGGCAATCTATTTATTTTAAGCGAAAAGTATGGTACATTAACAGAGCCAAAACCTTTGTAAAAATTTGCTAACCCATGTTGGTTGCTTCCTTCAAAATCTAAAATTAAATTGCTGTTACTGTATTTTTGAATTACATGATTAATCAAAAAAAACATAGCTGATTTTTCTTTTCCTTCTTTGCTATTTCCAGAAAAAAGAAAGGTGATTTTTCCGTTAGAAATTAAGAAAATTGCACCAGCCAATAAATGTCCATTATCATATTGAACACCCAATTTTAAAACCTCCGCATTATTCTCACATACTGCAATTAAGCTTTCTAACATTTTATAATATTTGTTGTTCAAGTCTTTCAAATTTGCACCTCTATCATTCCTAAAAAGTGTAATTATTTTTGTGATGTCAATATTGTTTTTTACCGACAAATTATTTTTCAATGATTTTAAAACATTGCGCTTTGTATTTTCATTGAATCCATGCCTGCAATTATCATAAGGTTCATTCAACAAAAGTTCAAAATCTTGATTGCTCTCAATATTATTTTTAAGTAATGAAATATCGTTTTTGCTGTTCAGGTTTATTTCAATAAACTTAAATAGTTTAGGTATCTTATCAATAAAATTTTTAATTGCTGTTGAAGTTATTTCTTGTATAGAAAATACTCCCAGCTGCTGAACAAAAAAAGGATTATATAAATAATTTATTCCAAATTTTTTATTACAAGTAATCGGCATTACTGCACTGTAATCATCTAAAACCAATGCATCCCAACCTGGGCACACAACATCTAAATACCAAGAGTATGCGCAAACATTAGAGTTGTGAGCATTATAAACGACCCTGTTCCATAGCTCCTTATCAATTTCATTATGGCGTAAATGTTTTATCAAAACTTGGATACTTTTTTAGAAAGTCAAATGAAAACTTTTATTTCCAAAAAATTGCATTTGTAAATTTGAGTTTATCATTTTAAAGCAAAATAATGGTTTTGAATATACATGTAAGCAAGAAACACTTAAATGTATTTGATTGCATTAAGTGGTTAACAAATTATGCTTTACGCTGTCGAATCTGCAAAAATGTTTTTGCAAAACACAACCACCCAATTTTAAATTTACCCTAAAATTGCACTTTATTATATAAATACTATATTCGCAACCCTTAAAAATAAATTATTCGTAATAAAACATGTCAGTATTAGAGAAAATTCGTACACGCAGCGGGCTATTAGTAGGTATTATTGCCGTTGCTCTTTTGGTTTTTATTCTTGAAAGTGCCCTTGATAGTGGCAACCGATTTTTTGGCGCAAACCGAACCAAAGTAGGTGAGGTAAGCGGTAAAGATATTTCAATTCAAGATTTTGAAGCTAAAGTTGAAGAGGCTATTGCCAATGAAAAACAACGTTCACAAAAAAACACAGTTGATGAGCCTACAATAGAAAACCTTCGCCAACAAGTGTGGAATCAGTTTTTAGTTGATAACATTTTAAAAGAACAATACACCGAAGTAGGTATTAGCGTTACTGCCGATGAATTGTTTGATATGGTGCAAGGCAAAAATCCACACCCATCAGTAAAACAAGCATTTACAAACCAACAAACTGGTGTATTTGACCCCAATCAAGTGCTTAACTTTCTTAAAAATATGGACAAAGATGAAACTGGCGATACTAAAAAACGTTGGTTACAATTTGAAGCAGCCATTAAAGAAGAGCGTGTTGCAAGTAAGTTCAACAACATGATTAAAAAAGGGTTATATCTTACAAAAGCCGAATTGAACCGCGACAATACCGCAAAATCGCGTATGATGCAATTTACATATTTGTTTCAACCATATAATACACAGCCCGATAGCTTATTTAAAGTTAGTGAAGATGATTTGAAAAAAGTATATAACGAAACTAAAGGTAAATACAAGCAACCAACAGAAACACGCGAAATTGATTTTGTAAGTTTCGATATTCAACCATCGCAAGAAGATGTAATAGAGGCGCAAAAACAAATGCTTAAATTGTTTACTGAGTTTCAAACTTCAACTGTTGATTCTGATTTTGTAAACGCAAACTCCGATACAAAATTTACAGAAAAATTTTTAGTTAAAGGGCAAATGAATCCAGTACTAGATACCTTAACTAGAGCTGCGGTTGGCACTGTTGTTGGTCCCTATAACGAAGGCAACATTATTAAACTTTCTAAATTAAGTGGTGTAAAGATGATGCCCGATTCGGTAAAAGCGCGCCACATATTAATAAAAGCAATCAATGGTGATATGGCGAAAGCTAAGACTAAAGCTGATAGCCTAAAGAACTTAATTAAAGGTGGTCAAAAATTTGCTGATTTAGCAACTAAATTTTCAGAAGACCCAGGGTCGGGTGCTAAAGGCGGCGACTTAGGCTATTTTAAAGAAGGCGCAATGGTGAAGCCATTTAACGATGCTTGTTTTAATGGCAAAGTAGGCGATATGGTAGTGGTTGAATCTCAATTTGGTGTACATTTAATTGAGGTGATGGGCAAAGGCCCTGAAACGCACAGAATTATGGTAAGTACTATTGATAGAGAAACTGCACCAAGCACAAAAACAATGCAAGATATGTATGCCAAAGCAAGCGAATTTGCAGGTAAAAATACAACTAAAGACGCATTTGACAAATCAGTTACTGATGGTAAATTAAATAAAATGCAAGGCATGAATATTAGCGCACTTGACCGTCAAGTGAGTGGTATTCAAAATGCAAGAGCATTAGTAAAGTGGGCTTATGGTGCTAAAAATGGCGAAGTAAGCAAGGTTATTGAACTTACCAACAAATACGTGGTAGCCGTTGTTACCAATATTAAAGAAAAAGGAATTGCACCATTAGAAGCTGTTAGAAAACAAGTTGAAGCTGAAGCTATAAAAGCTAAAAAAGCAGAAAAATTTATTGCTGAAATGACAACAAAAGCATCAGGTGCAAGCTCAATTGACCAATATGCTGCAAAGTTGGGCTTACCAATTGATACCGCAAAAAATCTTACTTATGCTTCTCCTTACATTCCAAAAGCTGGTAGAGAATTAGAATTGATAGGTGTTTTAAGTGCAACAGCTAATGGCAAATTAGTAAAGCCAATGAAAGGAGAAAATGGTGTTTTGATTGCACAAATGATAAGCACTACTGAGGCTACACCAATAAAAGACTATAAGCAACAACTTACACAAGTATCAGCACAATTAGCTGGCCGCGTAGATTACGAAATGTTTGAAGCGCTTAAAGAAAAAGCTGATATAGTTGATAATAGAGCAACTTTCTATTAAGAAATTTAATTTTTTGCATTCTGTGCAAAATAATAATTAATGATAGGCTACCTCATAATTCATTTGAGGTAGCCTATTTCTTTAATGCTTAAGCAATGGTTCGTCAAATTTCAATAAGTATAATGCCTAACAATATAAGCTCCTTAATTATTCTTATTTTGACAAAAGCGAACTTGTTTTAAAACAATACTTCCCAAAATGAATTTTAATAGAAATTTGGCAACGTCTTAATCAATATTATTGCAATATTTTTTCATTAATTTGTATCCTAAATTTATGAATCGGAACAAACCATTACTCCATTTTTTAACTTTAACAGCACCATGCAAAATAATTACGATGTAATAGTGGTAGGTGCAGGGCACGCAGGGTGCGAGGCTGCTGCTGCTGCTGCAAACTTAGGTAGTAAAGTACTACTTATAACCATGAACATGCACACTATTGCACAAATGAGTTGCAACCCAGCAATGGGCGGCATAGCAAAAGGGCAAATTGTGCGCGAAATTGATGCCTTGGGCGGAAACAGTGGTATTGTGAGTGATAAGAGTGCCATACAATTTAGAATGTTGAACCGCAGCAAAGGCCCTGCAATGTGGAGTCCACGCTGCCAAAGCGATAGAATGAAGTTTGCCGAAGAGTGGCGCAGTATGTTGGAGCAAACACCAAATGTAGATTTTTGGCAAGACATGGTGGCTTCGTTAATAATTAAAAACGATACTGTTTGTGGCGTTGTAACCTCTATGGGACTTACCTTTAACTGCAAAGCAGTTGTGCTTACCAATGGTACTTTTTTAAATGGAGTAATACATATTGGCGAAAAACAATTTGGTGGCGGACGCACTGCCGAAAAAGCTGCAACAGGCATTACTGAACAATTGGTGCAATTAGGTTTTGAAAGTGGCCGTATGAAAACGGGCACCCCTCCTCGCGTGGACGGACGAAGCCTTGATTACAGTAAAATGGAAGAACAATTTGGTGATGAAAATCCAAGTAAGTTTAGTTATTTGCCAAATACTTCACCACTCTCTACAACCGATACAGGCAAAGGCTTACAGCAAAAATCTTGCTGGATAGCATATACCAATGACGATGTACATGATATATTAAGAACCGGTTTTGAAAAATCGCCAATGTTTGCTGGGCGCATACAAGGTTTGGGGCCACGCTATTGCCCAAGCATCGAAGATAAAATAACACGTTTTGCAGAGCGTGAACGCCATCAACTTTTTGTTGAGCCTGAAGGTTGGAATACAGTAGAAATTTATTTGAATGGCTTTTCTACTTCATTGCCCGAAGATGTGCAAATAAAAGCGATGCAACTAATACCTGGCTTTGAAAATGCTAAAATGTTCAGGCCCGGATATGCAATAGAGTACGATTATTTTCCGCCAATGCAATTAGACCTAAGTTTAAAAACAAAACTAATTGATAACCTATATTTTGCAGGGCAAATAAATGGCACCACTGGCTATGAAGAAGCTGCTTGCCAAGGGTTAATGGCAGGCATAAATGCTCATCTAAAAATTGCGGATGCTGCACCATTTATACTTACGCGAAGCGAGGCTTATATTGGTGTGTTGATTGATGACCTTGTAACAAAAGGAACCGAAGAACCTTACCGTATGTTTACCTCGCGTGCTGAATACAGAATATTGCTAAGACAAGATAATGCTGATGTTCGCCTTACACCAAAAGCCCACGAGCTAGGACTGGCAAGCGAAAGCCGACTACATCGTGTAAACGAAAAAATTAAACAAAGCGCAGAAATAATAAAGTATTTTAAAAATAAAAGTATAGCGCCCGAAGATTTTAATGATAAACTTATTGAATTAGATTCGGCTATTATGCCCCAAAAAGCTAAAGCCTTCGGAATATTATCACGCCCTAATGTGGGTATAAAAGATTTTATGGATGCTATTGAAGAAGTAAAAAACGACCTTGCTATTTATGATGACGAAGCCATAGAACAAGCAGAAATATTAATGAAATATGATGGTTATATTGACAAAGAAAAAGAGTTTGCCGAAAAACAAACCCGTTTAGAATATGTAGAAATTAAAGATGAGTTTGATTACAAAAAAATTATTTCATTATCCGCGGAAGCCAAAGACAAATTAAGCAAAATAAAACCACGCACATTGGGCCAAGCCTCACGTATTAGCGGCATTACTCCAAGTGATATTTCGGTTCTTATGATACATATTGGTAGATAATACCAATTCTAATTATAAAATAGTCCAAACTATTTTATAATATTATCCCGTTGTTTCAAACGGGAGTTATAATGCCGATACTACATGAAAATAGTACGATAGTCCCGTTTAAAACAACGGGAGAAATTGCACAATATTGAATGTACAATCGGTATAATTTTACAGAATTTCAATTCACTATACTTTCGATAACTATAACCATTTCAACAGTAAAATTTATTTTGATTTTGGTATAATTGCAAAAAAAATATGGCTCAAGAAAATCATTTTGATATAATAATTGTTGGAGGAGGATGCGTAGGAATGGCTACTGCATTAAAATTAAACACTAAATATCCTCTAAAAAAAATACTTGTTCTTGAAAAAGAAAAAGAAGTGGCCGCACATCAAACGGGGCATAACTCAGGTGTAATACATTCTGGTATTTATTATAAACCAGGCTCATACAAAGCCAAGTTGTGTGTAAGCGGTCGCCGCGAATTGGTTGACTTTGCAAAAGAACACAATATCAAACATGATATTTGTGGTAAAATAATAGTGGCTACTGATGCCAGTGAATTAGACCACATGCACAAAGTGTATAACAATGGCATATCAAATGGCGTTGAAGACATTGAGAAAATTAACCGCCAACAAATTAAGGATATTGAACCTTTTTGCGATGGCATAGAAGGTTTGTGGGTGGGCTGTACAGGCATTATTGATTATGCTGATGTTACAAAAAAATATGCAGAAATATTTGAACAGAAATTTCCACAAAGCCGGGTATTGTGTGGTGCCGAAGCAAAAGATTTTGAGCATGCAGAATCGTTTACAAAAGTAATTACCAACAAAGGTTATTATACTGGCACTTATATTATCACATGTGCTGGTTTGCAAAGCGACAGAATTGCAAAAAAAGAAGGCTCTCCTACAGACTCTGCCATTGTTGGTTTTCGTGGCGATTATTTCGATTTAAGTGAAAAAGGAATGGGTAAAGTGAAAAATTTAATTTATCCTGTTCCTAATCCACAGTTCCCATTTTTGGGAGTGCATTTTACACGCATGGTGCATGGTGGCGTTGAGTGTGGCCCTAATGCAGTTTTTGTTTTTAAGCGCGAGGGTTATGGCAAAACCGATTTTAGTTTGCGTGATACCATCGACGCATTTACTTTTGGTGGCACATGGAAATTCTTTGCTAAACATTGGCGTTTTGGTATTGATGAATACCGCAGGGCATTTAGCAAAAGGTTATTTTTAGAACGTTTGCAAAAACTAATCCCTAGTTTAGAGATGGATGATATTGTACCCGGGCGTGCAGGTGTGCGTGCAATGGCCTTGGCCAAAGAAGGTGAAATGATTGACGATTTTAAAATAGAAAAAAATAGAAACGCCTTACATGTATTAAATGCACCATCACCAGCCGCAACAGCAAGTTTAGCTATTGGTAGTGAAATAGAAAAAATGGCAACAGGGTTTTTTAATCTAAGCTAAAGCAAATTAGGTTTTCAAATTTTTAATAATTAAACCCGTATATTTTCTTAACCGTTTTCGCCTATAATAGATGCCTTAAATGTCCTAATATGGTTACTTACGAAAACCGAAATAAAGCATTAGTTTCTTAGTACCACTGAGTAAAAAACCAATACTGTGAAATGAACACTAAATAAACCATGCATGAAAAAAACATTACTCATATTTTGTTTACTTTATTTTTCATCTCTAAAAACGTATTGCCAAAATACCCAAACTGTTAAAGGTGTTGTAATTGAAAAAGATACCAAACTACCATTGATTGGTGCAGCAGTATTAGTGTTAAACAGTAACCCACAAATTGCATCTTCAACTGATTTAGAAGGAAAATTTAAGTTAGAAAAAGTAGCCGTTGGGCGCCAAACCATTGTTGTAAAATACTTAGGGTTCAATGATTTTATCGTAAATAATATTGATGTAAATTCTGCAAAAGAATTAGTGCTAAACATAGAAATGGAAGCTGCTTTTGTGCAAGGAAAAGAAATTATAGTGGTTGCCAAACAAGCCAAGGACAAGCCTTTGAATGAAATGAGTATGATAAGTGCGCGTACCTTTTCAGTTGAAGAAACACAACGCTATGCCACAAGTGCAAACGATGTAGGGCGCATGGCAATGGGCTTTGCGGGTGTGCAACCTAATAAAGACAATAACAATGATGTAGTTATACGTGGCAACTCTCCTGTTGGTGTTGCATGGCGATTGGAGGGAATTGAAATTCCGAACCCCAATCACTTTGCCCGCAAAGGCTCTACTGGCGGCGGCATCAGCATTATTAGCGGCAACTTACTAGATAATTCTGATTTTAGTACTGGGGCATTTGCAGCAGAGTATGGCAATGCTTTTAGTGGTGTTTTCGATTTGAAATTTAGAAAAGGAAATAATGAAAAGCGCGAAAATACTTTTAGGGCCGGTTTATTAGGTTTAGATTTTGCCACCGAAGGCCCTCTAGGTAAAAAAGGACAAGCGTCGTATCTTATAAATTACAGGTATTCTACTTTAGGCATTTTAAATAGTTTAGGCTTTCATGTGGTAGGCAAAAATGTAACAAATAATTACCAAGATTTGTGTTTCAATTTTTATTTACCAACCGCCAAAAGTGGCATTTTTACTGTATTTGGAATTGGAGGGCTTAGCAAAGAATACCAAGATGTTTTGAGCAAAGACACAAGCATTTGGGGTGGAAAAGATGATTATGTAACCACCGATTTTAGAACAAAAGTAGGAACAATTGGCGCAACACATTTAAAGCAATTAGGTACTAGAGGATACATTAAAACGGTTGTAATTTATGGCGGAAGCAATGTTGTATTTAACGATGATACATTGAGTAAAAAATTAATTAGCACCCCTACATCCATTGAAAATTACTCTAATTCGCGGCTGGCAATTTCATCTTTTATCAATCAAAAAATAAACGACAAACATATTTTGCGTTGTGGTGTAATAGCCACAAACATTGGCTATGGTGTGCTTAACAAAAGTTTTGAATACAATATTAATTCTTTAAAAACCAATATAAACGGAAAAGGAAACACAAATTTATTGCAAAGTTATGCACAATTAAAATCGAAATTTAATGCACATTTTACAAGCAATATTGGTGTGCATGCATTGTATTTAACCTTAAATAATACTTACAGTATTGAACCACGTATAGCGGCAAGTTACAATTTTGGCAATCAGAAAATAACGCTTGCTTATGGCTTGCACAGCCAAATGCAACCGCTTGGCAATTATTTTACTGAGGCAATAAATGTTGTAGGAAATGCTTTTTATCCTAACAAAAATTTGCCGCTTACCAAGGCGCAACATTTTGTATTTAGTTATGATTATTTGTTTACCGAAAACTTGCGCATAAAAATAGAACCATATTATCAGCAATTAATGAATGTGCCAATTGGAGCAATGCATGGGAGTACCTATTTTATTTTGAATGCACGCGGTGGGTATGCCACCCAACCAATGATTGGTAAAGGAAAAGGCATAAACAAAGGCATAGACTTAACCTTCGAAAAATTCTATGGCAACCATTATTTTTATTTATTGAGTACATCAATTTTCGATAGCAAATACCAAACACAAACAGGCGTTTGGTACAACACAAAATACAATACAAATTACACTGCAAGTATTTTACTAGGAGGCGAAAAACCACTAAAAAATTTAGGTGCTTTAGAAGTTGGCACACGCATGATGTATTTGGGCGGGCAACGTTACTCGCCGGTAAACATAGCTGCTAGCGCCTTAGCCCGCGAAACTGTAAGAGATGAAACTTTGCCTTACTCTTTACAAATTCCTGCTTATTGGCGTATTGATTTACGAATTGCTTATCGTACAAATAAACAGAAATTTTCTAGTCAAATTTCTTTGGATATTCAAAATGTATTGGGACATAAAAATGTGTGGCAACAAAACTATAGCGTAAGTAAAAAAGAGTTGGTGTATCGCTACCAACAAGGTTTAATACCAGTAATTAGTTACCGCATTTATTTTTAGTTTCATTAAATTTAGAATACATAATAAAGCAAACGAGGGTTTTAAATTTACAACTCCGCACTAAACACTCCCCCCTACCTCACAATTCTCTTCCTATTTTTAGTATAATCTTCAAACACAAATTCACCTAAACCTTTCAAACTACTATAAAATGCTTTACCGCTATTGGTGCGTGTAAATTCTTCAACAAACTGCTGTAGATAAGGGTCTTGGGCAATCATAAAAGTTGTAATTGGTATTTTTAACCTCTTACATTGGGCAGCATAATTTAGTGTTTGGTTTACAATTCGTCTGTCCAATCCAAAACTATTTTGATAATAACCTCCATTCTCTTTTAAGCAAGTTGGTTTACCATCAGTTATCATAAAAATTTGCTTATTGCTGTTCTTTTTTCGGCGCAATAACTCCATCGCCAATTCAAGTCCAGCAACTGTATTGGTATGGTAAGGGCCCACTTGCAAATAAGGCAAATCTTTAATTTGTATTTGCCAAGCATCATTTCCAAAAACAATAATTTCGAGGCTATCTTTCGGATATTTTGTAGTAATTAATTCTGCCAATGCCAAAGCAACTTTTTTCGCTGGCGTTATTCTATCTTCCCCATATAAAATCATAGAATGAGAAATATCAATCATCAATACGGTTGCAACACTACTTTGGTGTTCAGTTTCAATAATTTCCAAATCTTTTTCAGTGATAGAAAATTGTTCGATACCATTGTTAATTTGGGCATTTCTTATGCTTTCTGTAACTGCAATATTTTCAGGCAAATCACCAAATTCAAAAGGCCTATGGTCTGCGCCATTGTCATCACCAATACCATTAAAATTTGTTTTGTGGTTTCCGCGTTGTGTCTTTTTAAGTTTACCAAAAACTTGTTCTAGCGATTGTTTTCTTATGCTTTGTTCCGTTTTTGATGTTATTGCAAAAGTTCCTTCTTCGCTATCTTTTTTCAAATAACCTTTGTCTTGCAAATCTTTAATAAAATCACCAATGGCATAACCCTCCGAAGTTATGTTATATTGTTTGTCCAATTCTGTCAACCAACTCAATGCCTCTGCCACATCACCCGAAGTATGCAGTAACAATTCTTTGAACAAATCAAACAATGTGTCAAATGGCGTTTTGGCACCCTCATTTTTGTATTCGCTAAACCTAAATCCTATCATTTAATTTGTAATCTAAAATCTTACCAAAGAACAATTAATTTTAGCAATAGTTTAAAAATAAATAGTAGAAAATACTTCAAACAAATTTAACTGGGTTTTTAATTTTTCAATTTGTAAAATATTATACTAAAGCAAAATAGGTTTTCAAATAATAAATTGGTGTAAGCTTATATGTTTTTATTTTTCTTATAAGGATATTTTTTGAAAAGCAAACTTGTTCTGGTTTATATGAATTATGTTGATGTACTTGAAAAGCTAATTGTTTTGGAATAATTGTAAAACAATAGGTTTTAAAATCCATTCTACCACTAAACAGTTTGTATTCCTTAAATATATCGAACTACCGAACATTCTGTTATTTTTTTAATTTACATTTTTTTGTTAACAACTTTTTATTCATATTTGCGTGTTAATAACTTAGCAAAATTAGAAGCAATAAAAATATGCCAAAAAAACAAGCGAATTTAACTTATTTAATAAGTTTTGCTTTTACTTTTTTATTGTTTTTAACCAACATTACCTTCGCACAAAATAAAGGGAAAAGTTTAGACATTGACGGTAGGGTAACCGACAATGGCGGTAAACTTTCTGGGGCAACTATCCAAATTTTAAAGGGTGGTGTAGAGCTAAAAAAACTCGTTACGCCTTCAAATGGTGGTTTCAAATTTACCCTTGATGCAGGTTCAGATTATATTTTAAAAGTTTCTAAACCAGGTTATGTTAGTAAGTTGATAGGTATTTCAACAGCTGATGTTCGTTACGATTCGCTAAGGTCTGTTAATTATTTTTATCCTATTGCTATCGAAATTTTTAAAGAAGTAAAAGATTTAGATGTTTCTGTGCTAAATGACCCTATAGGTAAATTGTATTTCGATAATGAAAAGAACGATTTTAATGATGATTCGAAATACGCAAGGTTAGTTACAAAGAAATTAGAAAAACTTCAAGAAGAACTTGAAAAGAAAAAACTTGAAGAAATAGAAAATGCAAAAAAAGCAGCCGAAGATGCTGCAAAGCAAGCAAAGTTAGAAGCCGCATCTAAAGCAGATGCTGCCAAGCAAGCCGCCATTGATGAAGCCGCACGTAAAAAAGCCGAAGCCGAAGCAAAAGCCAATGCTGATAAAGATGCAAAAGCAAAAGCTGAGGCTGATGAAAAAGCACGCAAAGAAGCAGAGGCGAAAGCTGCTGCTGACGAAGCCGCACGTAAAAAAGCCGAAGCCGAAGCAAAAGCCAATGCTGATAAAGATGCACAAGCAAAAGCGGAAGCTGATGAAAAAGCGCGCAAAGAAGCAGAGGCGAAAGCCAAAGCCGATGAAGAAGCAAGATTAAAAGCTGAGAAGGAGGCTAAAGATGCCGCTGATAAAGACGCGAAAGCAAAAGCGGAAGCTGATGAAAAAGCGCGCAAAGAAGCAGAAGCGAAAGCCAAAGCCGATGAAGAAGCAAGATTAAAAGCTGAGAAGGAGGCTAAAGATGCCGCTGATAAAGACGCGAAAGCAAAAGCGGAAGCTGATGAAAAGGCACGTAAAGAAGCAGAGGCGAAAGCTGCTGCTGATGAAGCAGCACGTAAAAAGGCAGAGGCCGAAGCCAAAGCTAATGCTGATAAAGATGCTAAAGCAAAAGCCGAGGCAGATGAAAAAGCACGCAAAGAAGCAGAGGATAAAGCCAAAGCTGATGAAGATGCACGATTAAAAGCTGAAAAAGAAGCCAAAGAAGCCGCTGATAAAGACGCGAAGACAAAAGCCGAGGCAGATGAAAAAGCACGCAAAGAAGCAGAGGATAAAGCCAAAGCTGATGAAGATGCACGATTAAAAGCTGAGAAAGAAGCCAAAGAAACTGCAGATAAAGACGCGAAGGCAAAAGCGGAAGCTGATGAAAAAGCACGCAAAGAAGCAGAGGATAAAGCCAAAGCTGATGAAGATGCACGATTAAAAGCTGAAAAAGAAGCCAAAGAAGCTGCTGATAAAGATGCAAAAGCAAAAGCGGAAGCGGACGAAAAGGCACGAAAAGAAGCAGAGGCAAAAGCTGCAGCCGATGAAGCCGCACGATTAAAAGCTGAAAAAGAAGCCAAAGAAGCCGCTGAACGCGATTTCAAAGCACAGCAAGAGGCTGAGGCTAAAGCACGGAAGGACGCAGAAGACAAAGCCAAAGCTGACGAAGAAGCAAGGTTAAAGGCTGAAAAAGAAGCCAAAGAAGCCGCTGAACGCGATTTCAAAGCACAGCAAGAGGCTGAGGCTAAAGCACGGAAGGATGCCGAAGACAAAGCCAAAGCTGTTGAAGATGCACGATTA
>Ga0209181_10000808_pt1 | contig 57340 bp, 49 predicted proteins | sample MAT05_FD_187208 | JGI IMG/M metagenome (GOLD analysis project Ga0209181, IMG submission 187208) | Freshwater microbial communities from Lake Fryxell liftoff mats and glacier meltwater in Antarctica - MAT-05 (SPAdes) (version 2) | ecosystem: Environmental > Aquatic > Freshwater > Ice > Liftoff...
CTCGCATTTGCGAAGATCCGAGGATTCGGCGACGCGTCGCGGACGGCGTGTACCCGATGCCGCCCGGCTACGGTCGACCGTACACGACGGTGAAGACCGGCTTGCGTGTCGCGCTCGACTCACGCAAGCCGCGACCTGCGCCAGGTAGTGGCGTCGCGATCGACATCTCCGCGGAGCACGTCGCCGATATCGACGAACCCGACTTGCATGGCTGGGTCAACTGGGGCGGCGTCGTCGGTGGCTTCGTCGATATCACGGGCACGCAGCGCGTCGTCGGTCTCACGGTGGCCGCCCGCTTCCAAGACAAGCTGTCGGCGGACACCGTGGTGCCGTTTACGGAGCTCGTGGGAGCCAAACGGGTCGACGACGTCCCCGACTACGATCTCATGCGCGGATTCAAGCCCGGCCGCTTGCTCGGCTCCAGCGGCATCGCCGCTACGCTCGACTATCGCTGGCCGGTGTGGGCCTTCCTCGACGGCACGCTGCAAGCCTCGGTCGGCAACACCTTCGAAGAACCCCACCTCGAGGACTTCGACCCGGCGCTGATGCGCTTCTCTTTCATCGGCGGCATCCGCACACCGAATCACCGCGACCATTCATTCAATCTCTTGGTGGGCTTCGGCACCAACACGTTTGCAGATGGCGGCGAGCCGTCGAGCATCCGGTTCGTTCTCGGAGGAACGACCGGGTTCTGAGCGATGCGCCGGGCGCAGTGGGCAGTCGCATTCGGCGCGACAGTCGCCTTAGGCAGCGCCCCTGCGGCTCTCGCAGAACCAGCTGCGGCTCCGCAGCCGAGCAGCTGGGGCGGCTCGGCTCCGCCCTCCGAGCCGCGTGAGCTTGCGCCACTCGAAGGACTGGCAGTCGGGCAAAAGCGACCGCTGCAGGACTACGACGGGCGCCAGCCGAAGGTAGACCCTGACGAAGTCGCGCTGTGGATACCGCGCATCCTGTTCTTTCCGGCGTACGTCGTCAGCGAATATCTCCTTCGCACGCCGCTCGGCGCGATGATCAGCACGGCCGAAAAGGACGAGGCGGTCGCTGACGTCGCAGCGACCAGCGACATCGATGTGTTGCCCACCCTGTTCGTCGACCTGGGCTTTTTACCGAACGTCGGCGTGTACTTTGCGTGGAACAATTTCGTCGGGACGGGCAATGACCTGCGTGCGAGCTTCAGCTTCGGCGGCATTCATTTTTGGCGAGCTGCCCTCGCCGACCGCATTCCGTTCGCCGCGCCGACCAGCCTCGAACGAAGCAATTCTTTCTTTCAAATCGAAGCCGACTTTCTGAAGCGGGGAGATCTGCTGTTCTGGGGCATCGGCCCCCGCTCGCTGGACGAAGGGCGCGCCAGCTACGGCATCCTCACGGCCGGGGCGGGCGGGCGCATTCACCTCGAGCCCTGGCGTGGCCTTCAGCTCCAGGCGTGGGTCAATGGTCGATACAGCGACACCGACGAAGGCATCTGCCGTTCGGAAACATCGATCGTGACGGCGGACTACATCTATCGCGCGTGCAACCCAGCGACCATCCGGCGTCGAATCTTGGATGGGAGCTACCCGATACCGCCGCACTACGCGCGGTCCTACGCAACCGTGAGAAATGGCGTCAAGGTAGCGCTGGATTCGCGCGATGAACGGCCAGCGGCAGGCTCCGGTGCAGCGATCGACCTCTCGGTAGAGCAGGTGTCGGAGGTCGACGAACGGCTGCCCGGAGGCTGGTTCAACTATGGCGCGATCGCGAGCGGGTATCTCGACCTGACGGGGACGCAGCGTGTTCTCGGCTTGACGGTCGAGGCGCAGTTTCAGAACAAGATCGACGAACACACGCAGATCCCTTTTACCGAGCTGGTCGGCACCCGAGACATCCAAGATGCACCGGAACTCGATCTGATGCGCGGCTTTCAGCCGGGCAGGTTGCTCGGTTCGAGCGCCTTGGTTGCGACGCTCGATTACCGATGGCCGATCTGGGCCTTCATGGACGGCACGCTGCAGGCTGCCGTGGGCAACGCGTTCGCAAGGCCTCACCTGGAAGACTTCGATCCCGTGCTGCTCCGGTTTTCGTTCGTGGGTGGCGTGCGCGCGTCGAGCCAGCGTGATTACTCGGTCAAGCTATTGGCCGGTTTCGGCACGGACACGTTCGAAGAGGGTGGCTCGCCGTCGGCGTTCAGGCTCGTGCTCGGCGGCACGACCGGCTTCTAGCGTTGAGAGTACGACGCGACCTCGACCTCGAGCCAGCCGCCGCCGGAATCGCCCTCGGCGTACGCCTCGAGGCCATGTCCCGTTCTGCCTTCCACAGGTCGAAATTGGTCTGAAGGTTCATCCAGAACTGTGGCGACATCTCGAACGTTCGACCAAGAAGCATCGCGGTCTCCGGGGTGATCCCTCGCTTGCCGGAAACGATTGTGTTCACGCGCTGAATGGGCACGGAGATCGCTTCGGCAAGCGCAAGTTGCGTCATGCCCAGCGGGCGGAGAAATTCCTCGAGGAGAATTTCGCCCGGATGGGTGGGGGCGCGCAATTTCGGAATCAGGAGAGCTCCTTCTCAGGGATAGTCAGCGATCTCGACGGATCGGGCATTGCCATCCGCGAAGACGACGCAGATGCGACATTGATCGTTGGTCCGCACGCTGTGCTGACCACCTCGATCGCCCTTGAGCTGCTCGAGGCGGTTCCCGGGCGGAACACGAAGGTCATTGATGTTCACGGCAGCGTTGATCATGTCGAGCTTTCGTCGCGCGACCGTCCAGAGATCTCTCGGGATCTTCCGCAACTACCGGAAGAAGTACCAGCTGTGACGGGATTGTCGGCTATTCGAGCTTCTCGCTGAGCTCTTGTACGCGCAAAATGGTCGACAAATCACACCGCTCTTGTGCCCAATCCATCAGGGCAAAGAGGTGAGTTTGCTCGCTCGACAGACGCCCCGGCTCGCGCTCGAACAGCTCGAGGTAGTGCTGCGCGTAGCGGTCCGTATCGAATCGAGGCGTGCCGCCTGCGCGCTTGACGATCGCGTAGCGGACTGTCGCGTGGATCGCGACGCGACCGGTCGCTGGCGCTTGGACAAGCCTCAGGCGCGCGAGCGTTTCGAGCGCCTCAGCGGGTTCACGCGCGCGGCCGAGTCTCCCGAGCGATGCGCTGTCCATCGAGTCGCCGCCCATGGCCGAGAGCACGTCGAGCATGCGGCGAGCCGCTGGCGAAACGAAACGCAGCGCTTCCATCACGACAGCCGCGACCTCGGGGATGTCGTCTTCATGATCGATACGGACGATCTCCTCGACGTGACGGGCATGCAGCCGCTGCTCGAGCGCGGCGACCGTGAGGTGCCGCTGCATCACCAGCGCGTTCGCGATGTCGAGCGCGACAGGGTGCCAGCGAAGCAACCGGGTGAGCTTCGCGATCGCCGGAAAAGGGATCTCGCGGCGAGCGATCAGCGCCGGCACCACCGGAACGATCGTCACGCCGCCGAGCAAACATCTGCGCGCCGTCACGACCCAGGTCACTGACAGGCCCTTCATGTCACGCAGCGTGGCTGCTGTGACGGCATCGTCTTCGTGGTTGTCGAGCACGACCAGCGTGGGGCCACTCTTCTGGAAGCTCTGGCGCACGCGCTTCAGCGCCGAGCCGGTGCCCGAGGCGCCGAGCTGCGCCGCGATCAGCTGCGCGACGGTGCCTCGGTCCCAGGCGCCGATGCGCAGCCAGACCAGCCGACCCTGGAAGAAACGAGTCAATTTGTGGCCAAGCGCCGCCGCGAGTGTGGTCTTTCCGCTGCCACCCGCGCCGACCAGCGCGATCGCGGTGGGGTGCTCTTGGGCGATGAAGTGCGAGAGCTGACGAAGCTCGCGGGCCCGCCCGCGGAACGACGGCGGGAACGGCGGAAACGAGTTTCTCATCTGCGGAGAACGGTATAACTCGGCGGTGGGCGTGTGGTCGTTCCTAGAGGCGCTGTGGTCACGCAAGCCTGCTGGCGCGGCTGAAGAAATCGACGAGCCTTTCGATGATGAGGTGCACGTGGTCCCCATCGAAACATCGATCGATCTGCACTTCTTCGCGCCGCGCGACGTGCCATCGGTGGTCTACGAGTACTTGCTGGAAGCGCAGGAGAAAGGCTTCGACGAAGTCCGGCTCATCCATGGCCGAGGCAAAGGCATTCAGCGTCAAAAAGTGCAAAAGGTCGCGGCGGGACACCCCGCAGTGCTCGAGCTTCGCTCAGATGGGTTGGGCTCCACCCTCGTAAGACTGCGCAAATCGCCTAAAAAATCTTAGCCAAAACAGGCTGCCCTTAAGGCTTTTGTAGCAATTTCATATAGTTGGCCTCGTGCCATAGATGAACTGATGAACAGCCAGCGCGACGAGCGCTTGCCAGTGGCTGTGCGCGTTTGTTATGCCTGCGCTCCAATTCGCGCGGCTTGCCGGGCGATCATCAAACAATTTCCCGTGCACTCCGAAACAAAGGCGCGCGCAGGCGCCCGCTGGCGGCGGTTGAACAGCACGGGGAAACCCTTGGATTTTCAGTGCATCGCCCCGGAACCCGGGGTCGTTACGAAGGAGAGTTCCAGATGGCCGGTTCGAGCAAAATGACGAAGCCCCAGTTCGTTGCGGCGATGGCTGAGAAAGCCGGCCTCGACAAGCGGCAGGTAACAGCGGTCTTCGACGCCCTTTCGGCGCTGATCAAAGACCAGCTCGGTCCGAGCGGCCCTGGTGAGCTCGCGGTGCTCAACCTGATCAAGCTGAAGGTCAAGGTCGTGCCGGCCACGCCTGCAAAAGAAGGCATCAATCCCTTCACCAAAGAAGTGCAGCAAGTGAAGGCGAAGCCGGCATCACGCAAGGTGAAGGCGACGGCGATGAAGGGTCTGAAAGACCTGCTCGCCTGAGATTTTGCACGTGGCTCCGCGGATCGCCTCGAGCGCTCCGGGGAGCCTCGCGATCTGTCGCGCCTCCCAAGGGGTTCGATGCTTGCTGAATGTTTTCCTCCGAGCCAGTGCGAACCCAGACCGGGCGCTGTCGCGCGCTTCTTGTCCGAGAGGGCTCGAAGGAACTTTGTTCGATGATCGACCTTCGGTTGAATTCAGGGGGGCACGCGCGGGTGCGCCGTTTTGCTGGGCTATGCTTGCTGCTTCTCGCTTGTGGCGGGGGGGTGGGCAGCGCAGTCACGGCGCCCTTGTCGAGCGCGTCGACCGGGCCGGCGAACGACGCTAAAGCCGCCGAAATTCCGCTGCCTGACAGCGTGCCGGATCTGATCAAGCTTGTCGCGAAAGACGCGCGCATCGTCGTCGGCGTGCCCAGCCTGGACGTGCTGACACAGAGCCTGGACCCGGCGATCGTGAAGCTGATGAGAGAAGGCGGTGCGAGCGAGCTGGCTCCGCGCTTGGGTCTCTCAGCCGACCTTCTCGTGAAGGTGTTCAGCGCCTTCGACGGCGCGGTGGTGTTTGCGGACGGTGACATTTTGAGGCAGCCGACCGGCGCCGCCATCGTTCGTATCAAAGACGAAAGCGTGATCGAGCCGCTGCTGGCAGCGGCCAAGCTGGAAGCCGACGGGCCGGATCGTTGGCGCGACAAGGAGCTCAATGTCGCTTGGCTCGCGAAGGCGAAAGTCCTCGTGATCGCCAAGGGCGCGCCCTCGCTCGATCGCGCGCTCGCGCTCGCAAAGAACGGAGGCGCCTCGTTCGCGGATGCCGCGGCCTACAACAAGGCAACTGGAAAGACCGCCCTCTGGGCCAACGTCGACCTCGGATTTCTCGGTGAGAAGCTGAACTTCGGCGACGGCTCCAAGCTCGTCGCGAACATCGATCTCGTGGCTGGGTCTGTCGAGCTCGAGCTCGTTCAGAACGGTGAAGACATCCCGAGGCTCGGGATGTTCTTGGCACCAGCACCGCAAGCTTCGCTCGGCAGTCTGCCAGCAGGGCCGGTGATGGCCGCCGGTTTCTCCACCAAGCGCGCAACAGGAAAGACACTGACTGATCTGCTGCGCGAGGTGACGCGTGGCAGCCGCGAAGACGTGACCGGCCCAGCCGACGCCGCCCTGCAAGACATCGCCAAGATCTCGCTATCCGATCTGGATCGCGGCCTGGGCGACGAAGCCGCAGTCGGGCTCTACTACGAGGGGCCCCCGATCCAGGGGCGCGACGGGCTCACCAAGTCCGGAGTTGCGCTGGCGACAGTCGCGATTCGAGACGAGAGAGTCGCTCGCTCGGTAGTCGACGCGATTGCAAAGACCCTGCGCGCCAAATCGACAGCAGGGAAATTCCGCTTCGAGAAGAACGGCATCGCGCTCGACGTCTCGACCAGCGCAACGCAGGTGACCATCGCGATCGGCGCACGCACCATGGTCGATAGGTTCAAGGCTCCGACCAAGACGCCGCTCGGTGCTGTGCCAGAATTCGTCGCGACGCGAAAGGCGGCGCCTGCAGCGAGCAGCGGGCTCTGGTACCTGGATTTTCCGCGCCTAATGAAGGCCCTGCCGAAAGAGGCGAGCGCGGAGCTGACCACGCCGGTGGGTTCGGCGCTGTTCGCACTGCAGCTCCCGCCGAACGAGCGTGGCGGTCACTACCTGCTCACAGCGAGCGGTGGGCTCGGCGTGGTCGCTGGCGTCGGCGCAGTCAGCGCGGTCGGCATCTATGGTGTGCGCCGTTATCTGGCGGCCGCCAAAACCTCGGAAGCGAAGAACAGCCTCGGCGCCATTGGGCGCGATGCGATCGGCGCGTACGAGCGCGAGACGGGCCCCAACGCCGCTCATGCACTTTGCAAGTCGGCGCAACAAGTGCCGGCCACCGTTCCCTCCGGCAAGAAGTACCAATCGAGCGACAAGGCGGGCCGCGACTACGAGACCGGGTCGGCCACTGCCGGCTGGAAGTGTCTGAAGTTCGCGATGCAGAACCCGCAATATTTCCAGTACGACTACCGCGCCGGCGGCAACTACAAGGGCCCGAAACGCGGCCTCCCGGATCCGGGCAAAGACGGCTTCGAAGCGTCAGCCGAAGGTGATCTCGACGGCGACGGCAAGACCAGCCTGTTCACGCTGACGGGCAAAGTCGTCAATGGCAGCGTCACGCTCGGGACCGAGCTCAACATCGCCGACGAATTCGAATAGTAGCCGGCGAAGCCGGTCGCTCTTAGAGGTGATAGAACCAGCGGAACCACGCCGCCAGCTGGTACCGCTTTTCTTCGACGACATCGCCATCGCGACCCGGCAAGAAAAACTGCGGCAGGTCGGCGCGGACCGCGAAATCGGCGATTGGGTTGAAATCGTCGGAGGCGGTGATGCCAATTTCGGCGCCCAGCGGCAGCGCGAGCGTCTCACCGGCGGCATCGAAATCGTAGATGCTGATGCCGTGGCGAATGCCGAACCAGAGCTCCGGGGCCGGCTGGAACAGGAAATTGAAAGGGATACCGGCGTCCGTGTAAAACGGGCTGGCGCCCTGGTTCAACAGCGCAGGCCGCACGTCGGTGGCGGCAGCGGTGCCGTTCACGGCGGAGTTGAACAGGAGCGTGTCGAACGCCAACGTGACGAAAGCGCCGGTGTCGATACGGCCCCAGTCGTAGATGTGGATCGCCATCGGAGCGCCCAGCAGCAGCACCCCGCCGGACACATCGTTCACCTCCGTGTCGATGCCGATGAAGTAGCGGACGCGACCGGCGACCTCGAAGACATGGCCGGTGTAGCCGGCGGTGAAGCCGAGACTCGGATACGCGAACGCTGCATCGGGAGACAGCCGGAAGGCGTGCGGCGTCGCCTCGATCTCGAACTCGTCGATGATGCCGTAGCGGATGCCTGAGCTCAGCACCGCAGTCGGGTCGCCTTGGTCGTAGCCCGAGAGCGCGATGGAGACGTCCGGTGCCAGCGTCTTTTGCGGCAGCGTGAGCGGGCGCGGTACGTAGGGCCTCGGCTGACGCTTGGATTTGCGCCGGCGACGTTCGCTCTCTTTTTCGTAGTCCTCGGGCGTACCCTCTTCTGCGCTCTGGTTGAGGACATCGGATCGAGCCGCATCGCTTGGTCGTTCGAAGCTGTTGGGGTCGTCGGTCTTGGCAACGGCTGCGTACCTGTCGGACCGAGGCAGCACGATGGTGAGCATGGTGCCGGCCTCGTTCTTCACCAGCTTGAAAGTGGAGGTCGACTTCTCGCGCAGGTCGATCACCAAGTTCGCGCCGGCGCCGGTGGTCTGCTCGACCGTGACCGAGGTCACTTGGGTCGGAAAATGCTGCGTCAACATCGGCAAGCGGTTGACCCGTTCGGGGACCGCCACGCCGTTGAGCACGTAGATGACGCGTCCCTCGGCCTTTTGTTCGGAGACCTGTACAGGCCCGCGGATCTGGACCGAAACGACGGAGCTTCCGTCGCGCAAGACTTCGAAGCTCGGGTAGTTGACCACCGAGGGCCCGGATGGGTCACCCGTGGTTTTGGGAACGACGCCCGCTTGGCCCTTTCCGGACCAGCCTCCCTCGTCGTCCGAGATGTCGGATTTCAGGTCATCGCTGGTCTTTGCCTGCGGCGAGCCACACCCGCTGAAGAGGCCGAGACCAAGGATTGTTAAGGCTAGGGAGGCACGCACCGGCGGATTACACCATGCGGCCCGAAACCTAGCCAAAGATCCGCCGACTCGTTGTAGCTTCCCCCCTATGCGAAGGCTGATTTCGGCATCCTCGAGTGGGTCACTCCTCGCGCTGGCTCTGCTCACCACCGCACTGACCTCTCTCGGCTGCGGCAGCTCGGAGCCCCCCGAGGCGCCTCCGGGGCAGCCGATTGGGCCCTCCAAACAAGACGACACCCTGCTGGCCATGATGGAGGGCGCCACCTCGCAACCGGCGGAGCTGCCCTCGGCCAAGGCACCGGCGGTCGCGACCGGGACTGCCAGCGCCGCTGTCGCCGCCCCCAGCGGCGTGCCCAGTGGCGCCCCCTCGGGCAAGGCGACGGCCAAACCGACCGCTGCCCCCACCGCCAAGCCGACCGCCAAGCCCTCGGCAGCGCCGACGGCCAAGCCGACCAGCACAGCACCCAAGATGTGAGTTCCTCCGTGCAGAGTAAAAGTCGTGTCGCCGCGCTCAGCGCTTGAGGCGCTGGGCCGCTTCTCGCATCGCGGTCAACACTTCGGCGCTGTCGCCCGTGCCGCCGTAGCGCAACGCTTGGTAGCGAGCGAGCGCGCCCACGATTGCCTGCTTGGCGGTCGCTTCCAGCTCTTCGCTGGCCGAAACGCGGTTCGACAAACTGCCCAGTGTTTCGCTGCTGGCTCGCAAGAGCCCGGCGCGCGCCAGCGCCACCGCGAGCAGGCTCATCTCTTTCGGCGAATCGTCCGTCACGATAACCTTGCGCGCTTCGCGATTGCGGACCGTGCGCACCAACACCAGCGCGCCAACCATCAGCACCAGCGCTACCGAAAACTCGAAGGCCGTCCGCTTCTCGAGCCAATCGTCGGTCGCTTCCCAAGCGGTGCGAATGCCGTCGAGTAGCGCCGAAAAAATGGGCGTCGAGCTGGTCTTCGGCGGCAGGTCACTGGCGGGTGTGGGGTCGTAGGTCTGCCACTCGTCGTCGACCCACACCTCGACCCAGGCATGCGCGTCCCGATCGCGCACGATCGTATATCCAAACGGTGACCGTTCGGCCGCGCGATAGCCGATCACCACGCGGGCGGGTACGCGCGCCGCGCGCGCCAAGAGCGCGAAGGCGGACGCGAAATACTCGCAGTGGCCCTGCTTGTGAGTGCGCAAGAAGTCGATCACCGGATCGACACGCGGGGTGCGCTCGAAGTCGAGCGAGTAACTGTACCCCTCGGCCAGCCGCGCTTCGATGATCTCGAGCTTCTCGTGCGGAGGCTGGTCGCGCACGCCCCATTCTAGAAGCACCTGCTGGAGGTCGTTGCCGAGGAGGGCCGGCACCGAGAGCTCCGCCGTCGTCGGCTCGGGCTCGTTCGGGCGAGGCCCTTGCCGAAACCAGATGCGCTTGGCGAAATCGTTGCCGGGGGGGCGCAACACGCCGAGCCGGTCGCGATCGAGAAAGCCGGTGGAGGAGACGACGTCGACGGCGCCGAGCGCCGAGAAATACACACGGGGCTGACCAAACCCATCTTGCGCGCGCTCCACTTCGACGAAGCCGGAGCCCTCTGGGCTCGTCGCGGTCTCGACCACTTCGCGCTCGAATCGCTGCTCGAGCGTTTGCCAATGACCGCGATTTTGCACGTACCGGGTCAGCACCATGCCCCTCAGGAGCGGTGGCGTTTCGCCTCGCACGCGGAGCGCGACAGTCTCGGACTTCAACATGCCGGAGAGAGCGCCGAGCGTCATCGAGTCGGAGAAGCCCGTCTGTGGCTGGAGACGCGCCATGATCCGCGCCAGCACGGCTCTGCGCACGATCGGCAGTGACCAGGTCGAGAACACCGTCAGCCCGACGGCGACGAGGAGACCGAACGCGGCGCCAGCGTAATGTCGCGGCAAAAGCTGCCGCAGAGACGCACGACCCGGGTCTTGCGCGCGCAGCGCAAGCAAGCCGAACGCGATAGAAGCCGCAGCCAGCGCTGGAAACATCGGCGCGTTGCCTCTGCCGGCGGCAGTGAGCGTGACCAGCGTCGCGACCAACGTCAGCTTCGCGCCGTATACCGGCGCCTTCATCAGGCAACGGACGGCAGCCAGGAGCACTGTCGGCATCGCGAACAACAGCGTGCGTTCCGAAACGGCGTCGCTCATTTCAAGAGGCAGCGCCGTTGCTCGGGCGATGATCAGACCTGCCACCAACGCGCCCAGCGAGGTGATGGCCTGCGCGAGACGCGTCAGCTCGACACGCGGGCCCACTACGAGCGCAGCAAGCGGCAGCAGCATCGCAAAGGCGGCCGCTCCGAGCGGCGCAGAAGCGGCGACCGAAAGCCCTGCTAGAAGCACGGCGAGCGCCAAAAATCGCTCTTTCAAAGGCGGATCACCCGCGAGCCTTCGACCAAGCCTTGCGGCACCCTCACGGGCCGCTCGCCGCCGCTCGCATCATCCGAGCTGACCACCACCCAACGAACTGGCAGTCCGAGCTTCTCGAGATCATCGAACACCGCGCGCCGCCGCGATGTTGCGTCGGGACTGATCAGAACGAGCGAGCTCAAGCCGGCGCATGCTTCTGCCAGCGAGTGCTCGAGCGGCACCTCGGCGGTCGTCGTCGCAAACACCGCGAGCCGATCGAGCACCGCGTCCAGGGCCGCCCGGCCCGCGCGTGGCGCGACCGCAAAGGCTTCCCCGTCGATGATCAGCTTGCTGACACCCTCGCCCTGCGCCAGTAGGCGCGCGGCGACGCCCGCGGCGAGCGCGAGAGCGGCCTCTTTGCTGCCCTCGTTGGCGTCATCCCCATCGACCCACACGGCGACCCCCACGCGATCGCTGCGCTCCGCGATGTAGGTGCGCACGTGCGCGACCCCAGTGCGTGCCCAAGTCCGGGCGTGCAAGTGTTTCAGGGAGTCGCCCGAGCGATACGGCCGCACGCCGGCGAACTCGTCTTCACCGACTGCCCGCGACAGCACGCGCGCATCACGATGCTCGGCCAAACGATGCGTCACCGTGATGGGTCCGACGTTCGGGACGCGCGGCACGACCAAGAAACGCGCGTCGTTGGAGAGCCGTCGCGGCCCCAGCGCCAAGCCGAGCGGGACGAGCAGCGCCGCCTCGAACGCGTCGAGGTGATGTTCGCCGCGCGCGAGGAAGGTCGCCTCTGCCGTGACCGAGGCGCGACCACTCGGCTGAATCGACGCAACTGGATCGGGCGACCGTGTCCATTTGCCGTCCCACGGCAAGAAGGGCGCGACCAAGCGGATCGACGCCAGCGCGTCGGGTCCGTGGTTCTCGAGGTTGATCACGAAGCGCTGTGTCTCGCCCACCGAAACGCGCCCGGGCCCTTCTACTTTGAGCTGTAGACCCCGCGCCCGGAACAGGAGCCGCGACGCGATGCTCGCCACGACCAGGCCGACCAACATGGCAAACAGCAGATAGACCTGGGACTCGTTGATATCGAGGCTCGCGAGTCCGACCATCAGCGTCATCACGAACAGCACCCGCCCCTCTTGGCTGAGCGCAAAGTAGATGGAGAAGAGCGGCCGAATGATGTTTGCCACGCGTCCTCTGCGGAAGCGGTCGCGGTCGACCTTCTTGGCCGGGATGAAGATGTGGTTCAAACGCGCAAGCTCACGCCTGTCGCTCAGCACGCGCCTTACCCGCTGCCACCACGGGCGGGCCTCGGTGCGGCTTTTGTTCATAGCGGGACGGCCGTGCCCTTGATGACCTCTTCGAGCACGCTCGCGGCGCTACGGCCACCATAGCGCGCCCGCTCGGTGAGCATCAAACGGTGCCCGAAGACCGCACCGACGAGCGCCTGCACGTCGTCGGGTGTGACGAACTCGCGAAAAGCCATGAAGGCCCGCGCCTGACATGCCCGAAAGAGCTCGAGCGTGCCGCGCGGGCTCACGCCCAGCGAGACGTCGGCGTGATCGCGCGTGGCTTGCGCAAGCCTGCGCATGTAGCGCGCGACTCGCTCCTCGACCCGAACGGTTCGCACTTCCGCGACCATGGCGAGAAATTGTGCTCGGTCGGCCACCGGCTCGACGCTCTCGATCGGATCGCGCTCTTTGCGATCGAACATCATCTCGAGCTCGTCGGCTTCGGCCGGGTAGCCAATCGCAAGGCGCAGGACAAAGCGATCGAGCTGCGCTTCCGGAAGCGGATAGGTGCCTTGAAAATCCACCGGATTTTGGGTCGCGAGAACGATGAACGGGCTCGGCAGCGCCAACGTTTTGCCATCGATGGTGACTTGCTCTTCGCTCATCGCCTCGAGCAAGGCTGACTGCGTGCGTGGAGACGCACGGTTGATTTCGTCTGCCAGCAGCACGTTGGTGAACACCGGGCCCCGCTGGAACGCGAGCGAGCCTTCTCGCGGGTGCAACGTGTGGCTGCCGAGGATGTCGGACGGCAACAAGTCCGGGGTGAATTGCACGCGCGCAAAATCGATGGCCAGCGCTCGCGCCAGACACTTCGCGAGCGTCGTCTTGCCAACCCCCGGCACGTCTTCGATGAGGACGTGCCCGCCAGAGAAGGCCCCCACCAGCAAGAGATCGATGGCTTCTTGTTTGCCCCGAATGACAGCCGCGAGCGTCTCTCGCAGGCGGGCCACGATGGCTTTGTGCTCCGTCAACAGGGGGTCACTCTCACCTGGGCCGAAGAACTCCTCAAGAGGCTTTCTGATGGCTTTTCCCAGCTACCCTCCCGCGGAGGGCCTCCCGCGGAGGGCTCGCGGTGCTAGCGTCGAGCGGCCCGGTAGCCCGCCGGGGACCCGAGAAATCCGATGAATCTCCAATCGACCCTGTCGTACTTGTCTCCACAGGCCATCGCCAAGAGCGACCGAAACGTGATCCGCGAGCTGTGGGACAAACTGTCGCCGATGCCGTTCGGCAAGCAGCTGTTCAGCCGCGCCGTGGGCTTCGCAGCTCCCTACACGAACACGATCCATGCGCGGGTGCAGCTGCTTCGGCCGGGCTACGCCGAGGTGCGCATGAGTGACCGGCCCAGCGTGCGCAACCACCTCTCATGTGTGCACGCGGTGGCGCTCGTCAACTTGGCAGAGCTGACCGGCAACGTCGCGCTGGCCTATTCGCTACCCGACGACGCACGGTTCATCGTCGCCGGGTTGTCGATCGAATATCTGAAGAAGGCCCGCGGCACGATCCGCGCGACCAGCGAGTGTCCCATCCCGACGTCGAGCGAACGACAGGAGTACGTCGTACCGGTCAGCATGTGGAACAGCGACGGAGAAGAGGTCGCCAAGGCCGAGCTCAAGAGCTTGGTTGGTCCCAAACGATCGCGAGACAACTGATGGCCGCCACCCTGTCACGCTCGATTTCGGCCCTCACCGGCAAACAGAAGCGCCATTTACGCGCGCTTGGTCATCACCTCGACGCGCTCGTGCAGCTCGGCAAGTCGGGCCTCACGAGCGGAGCCGTGCGCGCAATCGACGTCGCGCTTGCAGAGCACGAGCTGGTGAAGGTCAAGCTCGGCACAGAGTGCCCAGAAGATCGCGACGAGGTCGCCGGGCGACTGGCACCCGAGGTCGCCGCCAGCATCGCGCAGACGATGGGCCGCACCATTTTGCTCTATCGGCGCAACCCGAAGAAGCCGGTCATCAAGCTGCCAACTGCCCTCGACGACGCCAAGCCGAAGAAAAAGCCAGCGTCGAAGTAACGAGCACACGTGCGTACGCTTGCGTTTTCGCTGCTGCTCGCAGGCTGCGCCGTCGAGAGCGGGGCAGCGCCCACTCTAGCCAACCTCGTCGAGCAGCCACAGGCCGAGGCGCAGGTCGCCATGGCGACCCCCGCCCCCTCGGCGATGGCTGAAGTCGGCGCCGCTCTGCCTGCGACCCTCGTGGCGAGCGCCAGCGCCGCGAGCTCGGCACCCACAGAAGCGAGCGACCCCCTCGTCATCACGCTCCCCCGAGAGCCGCTCACCATCGACTTCAAGAAACGCCCGTTCGTGTTCACGGCAGCCTTCGACGGCAGCCTGCGCTTTTCGTTGTGGCTGCGCACGATCGAGCACGCTCGCTCGATGAAGAAAAAGTACGGCAAGGGGCCCCATTACACGTTCTTTGTCAACGCGGCGTTCTACACGACGTCAGCGGGGCAAAGCGACGTGGGCAAGGCGATGAGCCACAACGAGGTGCTGGTGCGCCGAGCGCTCACCCAACAGGCCATCAACGAAGGGCACGACATCGCTGACCACGGCATGGGCCACCACGATGGTCGCAATTGGTCGAAAGAGCAGTGGCTGGCAGAATTCGCGCTGTTTCATGGCGTGATGGATGCGGCGCTATTTCAGCCGGTCGCAGCAGAAGGCGGCTTCGCGTTTCCGCGCTTCGAGCCGATCGAAGGAACCGCAGAAGGCGAGCTCGGCGCCGCCTGCGACCAGAACGACGATTGCAGCTCGAAGCGCTGCGCAGCGCTGACCGAGACGGTCGGCCTGTGCACGCAGCCTTGTAACCTGAAGGCGAAGTGCCCAAGCGGAACAGCCTGCGGCGCGCCGATGTTTCGCGAAGACACCGACCTCTGCATCCCAATTCCGAAATTTCCTTTGCTGGCGGATGGGAAGGTCATGTTCGACAAGCAAGGTGAGCCCAACCTGAAACATACGAAGCTAGTGCCCTACGCCATCAAGGGCTTTCGTGCTCCTTATTTGGCCGCCAACAATGCGCTCTACGACGCCCTCTCCGAGCTCGGCTACCAATACGACACCAGCCAATCGGCCGGGCCTGGGCCCCCCTTTTTCATGGTTCCCGCGACCCAAAAGCAGAAGCTGCTCGAGCTCGCGTTGATCTTCTACCCGGGCGCCGCCGCCATTCCGATGGATTACAACTACGCAAAGCGCAAGATCACCCGCGAACGAATGGCGGCGGACTACAAAGCCGCCATCGATGGCTCGCTCGAGAATGGGAACCAACCGTGGAACGTCGGCCACCATTTCGCGATGTGGCATGACGGCGCCTACCTAGAGGTCCTGGAAGAGACAGTCGAGTACGTGCTGGCTGGCTGCAAAGACGCCACGGGGACCGTGCGCTGCGCGGGTAGCGAAGTGCTGTCGTTCCGCGAGCTCGCCAAACAGCTGATTGCGGCAGAAGCGCGGTAAGGGTGTTGTGAGTCGCAGAGCCTTCGTTGCCTAAATCAGGGAGCGTGATTCTCGACGGGGCTGTCACCAGTTGCAGCGCGAAAGGCCTCAGGCTTCAGGCCACAGGCTTCAGCCAGAAAGAGAGCGAGAAAGAGGTCGGCAGCACGCTCATCTGGCTCTGGCTCTGGCTCTGGCCGAAGCCTGTGGCCTGAAGCCTGTGGCCCTCTTTGGCCGAGAATCACGCTCCCTGATTTAGCACCGGGGAGGGTATTCGGTTCACAGCAGGGCAGGGCCGTCGCCGAGCAGGGACCCGGTCCGGCCGCGAAGTGACACCCAGACCCTGAGACGCGCTCAAGAGGCGGTGGTGCTATCCGGATCAGGAGGCGCTGGCTTTATCTCGAACGAAGCCAAGATTCGATCGAGCGCCGCGCGAGCGCCGCGCATGCGCACGTGGGTGCCCTTTTCGTCGTGTCGCTCTTCGAGCACCGTGACGCTGTCGTGCAAGCGGTGAATCAGCCCGTGCCGCTCGTACGGGACGAACACGTCTTCTTCGACCAGCTCGCCATCGAAGAAAGCGACGATGGTGTCGCGCACGTGGGCGACGTCGGCCTTGATGCGTGTCGAGATCATCAACGCGTCAGGGAACTCTCGCATCAGCGCCGCCTGCTGATCGGCGTCGATACGGTCGCGCTTGTTGAGCACGATGCGTGAAGGCACCACGTCTGCCCCGATCTCGTCGAGCACCGAGTGGGTGACGGCCAGCTGATTGCGGAACGTGGGGTCGGCCGCGTCGACCACGAACAACAGCAGCGAAGCCTCCAATGCTTCATCCAGCGTGGAGCGAAACGACGCGACCAGCTCGTGCGGCAGGTTCTTGATGAAGCCGACCGTGTCGCTCACCAGCACACGCGGGTCGGTCTCCGGCTTGAGCGCGCGCACGGTGGTGTCGAGCGTGGCGAACAGCTTGTCTGCCACCAGCACTTCGCTGCCGGTGAGCGCGCGCATCAAGGACGACTTGCCCGCGTTGGTGTAGCCCACGAGGGCGACCCGACGTTGGTCGCGCCGTGCCGAGCGGCGCCCCGCTTGCTCTGCGTGGATGCGGGCAATCTCGCGACGCAGCTCGGCGATGCGATCTCGGATGCGGCGGCGGTCGAGCTCGACGGCGCTCTCGCCGGCACCTTTGCCGCCGATGCCGCCGCGCTGGCGGTCGGCGCCCGCGCCCGCTTCACGTAGTCGAGGCGCGACATAGGTCAGGCGCGCGATCTCCACTTCGAGCCGGGCCTCGCGGCTCTTTGCGTGGCGATGGAAGATCTCGACGATCACCTGGGTGCGGTCGAGGACTTGCGCTTCGGTGGCGCGCTCGAGGTTACGAGCCTCGCGCGGAGAGAGCTCGAGATCGACAACGACCACGGTGGCGTGAACGTTCGGCGGGGGACCGGCGAATGCCTCGTCGGGCTCGGGCTCGCCGTCGTCTTCGTCGCTGTCGGCCTCCGCTTCGGCGTCGGCCTCGAGCGCTGCCTCTTCTGCGTCGGCGCTCTGCTGATCTCGGGCGCGTTGCTTCTTGTTCTTGCGCTCGACGACAGGCTGAACCCGGCCGCTGCCGCCTGTCCACAGCGACAGCTCGTGCAGCTTGCCGAGGCCGAGCACCGTGCCGGAGCGAGGATGTGCGCGCCGCTGGGAGATACGCCCCACGACGTCGAGCCCGAGCGTGTTCGAGAGCCGCTCGAGCTCGTCCAAATTGGCTTTGTGATCTTCGTCCGTCTCTTGAGGCCGCTGGATGGCGACCAATACGGCTTTGGGGCGCCCGGCCTCGGTATCGAACATGCTCGCGGACCTTTTATGTCCGCTATTCGTGCGCTGTCAAAGCCGCTCTGTCACAAGTGTCGCCGACGCCGCGCGAGAGCAATGGTTGCGGCCAACAAGAATGCAAAGCCCGCGTGGGAGCTGTCGCTTTCTGCGTCACCCAGTTTGCACGCGCAGCCGCGACCATTCTTGTACTCGGCAGACGGCGGCGCGCTGGCCTGAACAGTCATCACAGTCTCGGCCCGGCTGTGGGGTTCGCCCTTGGCTTCACTGTCCTTGACACCGTCCGCATTCCGCCCGCCTTCTTCTCGGATCTCGAGGGCCTTGGGCTTCATCGGTGACGCGGCCCGCAGGTCGACGTCTTCCGGTTGCTCGACCGGCTGCACCACGCGGTTCGGGTCTCCGTTTCCGACTTGCCTCGACGAATCGACGGCGACGAAGCTGGTGAAGCGCGTGACCAGCGAGAAGTCGACGCCGAGCTTGGTGATCTCGGCTTTGGCGCTGGCGTCGCCGGAGGCAAAGTCGGTCTCCAAGCCGGTCACCTTCGCGCGCGCCCAGAGCACGCCAGAGATGTCGCGCTTGTCGCTCTTCTTGGCGGCCACGACTTGGACGGGGATCTCGATGGCGCCTGACGCGCTGGTGGCGTGGATGACCGGCGCGCGCGAGCCCTTGCCAGCGAGCCGGCCGTGGATGATCAGCGGGTGACTGGCGAACAGGTCGGGCAGCTCACCGGGCGTCACCTCCGAAACTTTGTAACCGCCCCAATCGATCGACACGTCGCGCAGCACCGAGCGATCGATGTAGCGGAAGAAGTTGTTCACGCCGCGGGCCGGGTCTTCGCGATTGGTGGCGTACACCGCGATGCCCTTTCCCACGCGCGCTCACGTCGATGCAGCGGTCGGTGGAGCACCTGTGTCGCTTGGCAGGGCCGACAGACGCGCGCTGTCGAGGCGGACGCTTGCGCCTGGAGAACGCCGCGACCCGCGTTCAGGCGGCCGCGTGTGGCTGCGAGCCGATGATCTGAGGGGCGTGGCACCCGGCTGCCATGGCCTCTTCTGCGGGCTGCCGGTTCAGACGTGATCGATCTTGATCCGTATCTCTTGCTCGCGAACCTGATGGCTCGAGGCGTAGCGGGGCGCACGGGAGTGCCACTTGGTAAATCCGTAGATCACATAGTGAAGACCGACGAACCAATCGCCGAGCTCTGGGATGTGCGCGTACTTGCTCAGTAGCTCCAGCTCGACGCGCGCGAGCTCTTGCACCCGCGAGTTGTGCAGCTCTGCGGCCGACTCGAAGGCGTCGGCGGCAGAGACATCGAGCTCGCTCATCCAACAAGAGACCAAGTTGCTCCAACGCGACGCTCGATCCTTCGAGAAGCCGAACAGATCGTTCATGATGGCGACGGCTTCGGCGGCGCAGCGCTCGACACGCTGCATGAGCGGATCGCGCAGCACCTCGTTTGGTAGCTCCCAGCCCATTTGATATTCGAGAAAGTCGAGGTTCGGCGTCATTCCGATGGTGTCCCGTCGCCGGGCGAGGTGATCGGCCGTCTTCGGGTATGTCCCCAACGCTCGAAACGCCGTACCGGCGATCCGCTCGTCTTGAACCGACGCGACCCAATGCGAGAAGCGCGTTGCGTGCCGGTCGAGCCAACTTCGGCTCATGGTTCTTCCGTACTCTTGCCCGAGCTCCCACCAACACCTCAGATAGGCGTCGCCGCCGGCAAATTTCTCCGGCAATGCGCGAATCGCGTCATGAATCGTCTCGGCCTGATGATCGTCCGCCGCTTCGATGGCGTCGTCGTAGAACATCCACAGACTCAAGAATTTGGTAATGGTCTCCGCTCTTCTCGGCGTAGCCATCGGAAAGGGCCAGCTCGCGTATTCACCGACGGACAAGCGACGGAACTTTTCGGCGCTGGCTTCGTCGTGAATGATGCCACGCTCGGTCAACCAGAGAAGCGCGCGGCGTTCCATGGCGACCGCGTTCGGGCCTACGCGAATCGCCCAGCCGTCGGGAAGCTGGAGCCTGACTTCCTTGATGCGCGGTCCGCGGCTCGACGATGGGCCCCGGCGCTCCTGGCGCAGCTGCTCGGTCCGTGCATCCATGGCTGGCTCGACTAAGCAACTGCCAGGCCGCGACAAAACCTCCGTAAATCACGAGATAGCTTGCGAATTCGTCGTGTTTCAGCGGGCCAGCAAGTGGCCGGCCAGTGGCCGGCCAGGCTGTAGGGCGATCAGCAGGCGCGGTTGTAGACGTTGAGCGTCCATGGGTCGCACGAGGCGCCGCTGTAGTAGCGCACCTCGATGTCGACGCCGAAGCCGTTGTCAGCACCGCCGCAGTCGTCGTCACACCAGATCGTGATCACCTCGTTGGCACCGGTGCCGTTCAGGGACTGAAAGCCCGGATCCGCGAAACAGCCGTTGCCAGAGATGTAGAGATCGTAGTCGGAGCCAGGCGGCACCATCAGCTCGACTCGCATCGAGACGTACGAGCAACACGAGCTCGCCTCCTCTGCATCGATGTGGAAGTACCGCCCGCGCTTCCCTGTCTGCGTTGTGATGGGCCCAGCGCAATTGCCGCCACTGGTGCAAAACGTGCCGTAGTAGGAGTCGGAGGCGAAGTTACCCAGGTCTTGCCCCGGAGCGCTGTTCGAGTGACCTGTGTGATTCGTCTCGCAGCCATTCGGCTGACTGGCATCGCAATGCGAGAACCCCGGGGTGCAGCTGGAGATGGTGCATGTGCCGGCGCCGCAGGCGCTGACGGCATTGGGCAAGCTGCACGAGCCTTCGCTGACGTTGTTGTCGCAGTCTTGGTCCACGGCGTCGCAGATCTCGCTTTGCGGCAGGACCTGACCCATACACGCGGCCCATTGCCCGCCCACGCACGTCTGGGTGCCCGCCACGCACGGACCGACGCCGAGGGTCCCCATTGCACCGCTGTAGCAAGCTTGCGTTTGACCATTGGTGCAAGCGCAGCCTTCGTCGACCGAGCCGTCGCAGTCGTCGTCGACCCCGTCACACGTCTCGCTGCCTTCCGGGTCGAGTGGCTCACAGATCTGCGGCACGCCGTCTTGGCACTCGTTGACCGTGACCTGGCAAACACCCTGACCGCACGTGACCGGCTCGAAGCCCTGATCGACCGCGCCGTCGCAGTCGTTGTCCGCGCCGTCACACACCTCTTCGCTCGGCAATACTTCGCCGTCACAAATCGGCGTCCACTTGCCGGTCTCGTCGCAGGTCTGCACGCCGACCACGCAGTCGCCTACGCCCGCGACTTCTTGGGCACCCGAGTAGCAAGCCTGCGTGTCACCCGGGGTGCACTCGCAGCCGTCGTCGATGCTGCCGTTGCAGTCGTTGTCCACGCTGTCACCGCACACCTCCGCGGCCTCACAGGTCGCCGCGCCGCCCTGACCTCCGAGGCCAGATGCAGTGCCGCCAGCACCGCCCTCAGGGGGGCGGACGCCGTCCTCGGTCGAGCCACCCTCGCTCGCGAAGGCGCCTGCGCCGCCGCCGCCGAGCAGCTTGTCGGTGTCGGCACACCCGCCTGCGAGCGCCGCGCTGGCGATCAGAAGACACAAGGAGACGACTGTCACGGTTCGCATTTCGACGGGCTCCAAAGACAAAGGGCGCAATCGGTAGCCAGATTGGTGCCAGGTTGCAATCCGCCATTTTTACCCGCTTTTAGCGCGCAATCTGCTGCTCGCGGCCGCCACATGGATCCTCCAGCGTGGATCGCGACCGACTCAGCGCTACTTGTTGCGGGCTTTGAGTCGCTGAAAGTGGCGCCGCGCGATGCCGCTCGCTTCGGCCGCTCGGGTCACCACGCCGCCGTGCTCATGAAGCGCGCGCTCGACATAGCAAAGCTCGAATTCTTCGACGAGCCGGGCGCGTGCCTCGGCCAGAGGCAACCTCGCGCTCAGAATGGTGTCGATCAGGTCGGCAGGCCGCGCTGCTTCACCCGCGTCGCCGGCGAGCGCCGCTACCGTATCGTTCGCGATGGTGCCGAACGTGTCGCTCCGCGCGACGTTGCGTAAGACTGCGTTTCGCAGCTCGCGCACGTTGCCGTGCCAGGGGTCGTCGACCCAGCGCGAGAGCAGCGGCACCATCGATCACGACCAGCGTGAAGGTCCCGTCTGGCAAGTCCGCGAGCAGGCCACGGATTGAAGTCGCACCAGTGAGGTCACCCGACATGCGCTCCAAACCTACCATGGCCCCACCGCGGCTCTGGTGCCGCTCGTGGTACGATCGTCCGATGCGCACTTTGCTTCGACTTTCGTCGCTCGCGCTGTGCGCATCGCTCGCTTGCGGTTGCCTCTTTCCATCCGTGGAGCAGTTCGTTTGCGAGAGCGACTGCGGTACCTCTCAGAGCGCCACCAGCAACGGCGGGGGGCCCGTCGGTGGCAGCGGCGGTGAGCAGTCAGGCGGTGGCCCGCCCATCGGCGGCGGCGGCGGTGCTCCAGGCGCCCCATGCGCCGACCCCCTCGGACGCGGAGCGGATGGCGTGCTCGTCGACACACCGGGAGACTTTCCGCTCTATTGCATCGACTCTGTCGAAGTCAGCTGGGCGTACTACCTCGACTTCATCAACAGCCTCTCGTTCATGACGGATCAAGAATTCGAAGGCTACCGAAGCCCAGAGTGCGCCTTCGTCAATCGCGACTTCGACGAGTTCACCACCTTCTACGGCTACCCCAACGTCTTCGACAACGCGGCTGATCAGCCAAAGCCGGCGGTCGGCATGAGCTGGTGCGACGCGCAGATTCATTGCCGCTGGGCCGGCAAAGATCTATGTGGCGACATCGACGGCGTATCGCCGGAGAGCGCTAGCGACCTCAATCGCTCGCGCTGGGTAACGGCGTGCTCGCATTTCGGCGATTTCGCCTACTCGTACGGCGACGTTTACGATCCCGACATCTGCTTGGTCACGACGTGCGCCGACGACTACCACACGCTGGCCGACGCAGCTCCGAATGGCTGTGAAGGGGGCGTGCCCGGCCTCTTCAACATGAGCGGCAACGTGAACGAGTTCACCAACCATTGTGTGGCCGCCGGCGGCCCCGGGTTCGAGGACGACCTCTGCACGGTGCGGGGCGGCAATTGCAATCTCATGCAATACAGCGATTGCGAGTGGACTGCTCAGATCGCGCGCTCGTTCAAAGCCATGGGCAACTACCAGGCATTTCGCTGCTGCTGGACGCCGCCCGACCCATGAAGGTGATCGGCCGCTACGCCCTGTTCGACGAGCTCGCCCGCGGCGGCATGGCCACCGTGCATATCGGGCGGCTGCTCGGCCAGGGCGGCTTCGCTCGCACTGTGGCGATCAAGCGGCTGCACCCCCACCTGGCCAAAGACCCCGAGTTCGTCACGATGTTGCTCGACGAAGCGCGCCTCGCGGGTCGCATTCAGCACGCCAATGTCGTGGCCATGCTCGACGTCGTCGCCACCGACGGCGAGCTCTTCATCGTGATGGAATACGTCCACGGCGAGGCGCTCTCTCGGTTGTTGCGCGCAGCCTCCCGTGCCGGCGAGCACGTGCGCCCGGCGATCGCCAGCGCGCTGATGGTCGGCGTGCTCGACGGGCTACATGCGGCTCACGAGGTGCGCGGTGACCGCGGCGAGCCGCTCGGCCTGGTGCATCGCGACGTGACGCCGCACAACATCATGGTCCGACGCGACGGCAATGCATTGGTGGTCGACTTCGGAGTGGCCAAGGCAGCCGGCCGCTTTCACACGACTGAAGAGGGCAAGATCAAAGGCAAGCTACCCTATATGGCGCCCGAACAGCTGCGCGGCGGCAATGTCTCGCGCCGCACGGACATTTACGCCGCCGGTGCTGTGCTGTGGGAGACGCTCGTCGGGGAGCGGCTTGTCGGTGGCCAGAACGAAGGTGAAGTGCTGGAACAGTTGTTGTTCGGCTCGATCAAACCGCCGAGCACGCGCGTAGACGGCGTGCCCCCCGCGCTGGACGAGGTGGTGATGCGGGCGCTCAGCAAAGACCCCAAAGAGCGCTTTGCCACTGCGCAAGAGATGGCCCGTGCGCTCGAGGTGGCGGTGGCACCCGCGCTCACGTCGCAGGTGGCCGCTTGGCTCGAGGGCCTCGTCGCCGACACCTTGGTGCAACAAGAAGCCAAGCTCGCGTCGATCGAGACGATCGTCGCCGATTCATTGGTGAGCCCCAGCAATCCAATGCAGATCCTGACGGATCACGCGACTGCCGATGCGGCGAGCTCCCGCTCGCGCGAGCGGCCCATCGAGCCGCTGACGAAGACGCCGGCGTCGAGACCCGCGAGCGACGACGCGCTCACCGTCGTGTCGGACCAAATCGAAGGCTTGCCCCAGAGCGCCCAGGCGGCGGCCGTTCTCGCGCAGCAAGCTCGATCGATCGACGCCACACCGTCACCCGTCGGCTCGTCCAGCGCCGTCCTGCCAGCCGTATCGCGAGAGCCTCGCGCGAGCCGCGCACCCTGGCTGATCGCGCTCGGTTTCGCGATCGTGATCCCCGTCGTTTGGTTGGTAGCCCGCGCCGACAGATCGGCATCGAACGAGCCTGCCACTCTAGGCGCGACGGCCGCGGCGCCGGCGGCGACCGCCGAGCTGGCGGTCACGGCGCCGCCGGCCGCTACCGCCACGGCGAAGGCTTCGGTCAGCAGCGTGTCCGCAGTCGCCAGCGAGACTGCCAGTGCAGCGCCGCCTGTTCGGACGGCGGTGCCACCTCGCACCGCACGCACTGCCAAACCGACGTGCGCGCTCTTCACGATCGACCCGAAGACAGGACGCAAGACGTACAACGTGGATTGCATCCCATGACCAACCGACTGCTGTGCGCGAGCCTGGTCTGCGCTGCTTCCGCGCTGGTGACATCCGCGTGGGCGGTGGACAAAGCCGCATGTGTCGCCGCCGCACAAGAAGGACAAGAGCTGCGGGACGCGAAGCGGTTCGGTGACGCCAGGGAAAAACTCTTGGTCTGCGCGCAAGCTGGCTGCCCGGACGTGGTCCGCAACGATTGCACCGGCTGGCTTTCGGACGTCGAAGCCAAGCGGTCGTCGCTCGTCTTCACGGCGAAAGACGCGGCCGGCAATGACCTGTCGGAAGTCCGCGTGACGGCCAACGGTAAGCCTCTGCTCGAGAAGCTCGACGGCTCGTCGGTCTTCGTCGATCCGGGCGAGTGCACGCTCGTGTTCGAGAGCGGCGGCAAACAGACTGAAAAGAAGATCGTCGTCGCAGAAGGGCAAAAGGCGCGCGCAGTCGACGTCGTGATCGGCGGCGAAAGAATGAGCGAGCCGCCGACCACGGCTGATATGGAAGCAGGGCCGTACGTTGCGCCGATCGTGCTCGTGAGCATCGGCGCCGCCGGCTTGATCGCATTCGCCGTGCTGCAAGGGGTCGCCCAAAGCGAATACGCGGACATCGAGCAGGGCTGCGGCGCGACGCGCTCGTGCAACGACGACGAGGTTTCGGGAACGGAGACGAAGTTCATCGCCTCCGGTGTAATGTTGGGAGTCGGCGGGGCGGCGGTCGCAACCGCGGCGATTCTCTGGATCGTCGACGCCGCCAGCGCGCCAGATAGCGGCCCGCAGAAGGCCAGCGTGAGCGGCGCAGTCACCCGCGAAGGTGGCTTCGTCGGTGTGAGCATCCCGTTCTAAATGAGCGCGCATGATTCTCGACGGGGCTATCACCAGCTGCAGCGCGAAGGTTTCAGGCGTCAGGCCTCAGCCAGAAGAGCGAGAAAGAGTCGCAACATCGCTCATCTGGCCTCTGGCTCTGGCTCTGGCCGAAGCCTGTGGCCTGAAGCGGGCGAGAGCTACAACTACGACGGCAACCGCCCGATGTCGGACCTGTTTGTCAACATCTTGAACGCGTTCGACGTCGAGAAAGAGAGCTTCGGCGAAGAGTCGACAGGCGCGATCACGGACCTCTGAACACGGCTACCACGGGGAGATCAGGCCCGGCCCGCCGTATCATTGCGGCCGCGGGGGGCGTAGCCTAGCCTTCGACCCCTGCTGCATCGAGGAAACTCCATGAAAGCCGAGCTCGCTGCTGTTCTGTTGGTTGGTCTGGTGGCTTGTGGGTCCAAGACGACGGACGAGGCGCCGGTGGGCGCGGTGAGCCAGACCGCCACAGCCGAGCCGCCAGTCGGGTCGGAGGTTGCCGCGGCGTCGAGCGGCGACGCCCCGTCGCCGGTGGTCTCGGGTTCGGCACCTGTCGATGTCAGCGAGCCTGAGCAGAGCCCCAACGCCGCTTCGGCCAACAAGCGCTTCGCTGTAAAGGGTCCGGCCGACCTCCCGGATCCTCATCTGGCTCGGCTGGCCGCCCTACGCGACGCGCAAGAATTCGGCATGATGGGGCTTCTCAGCAGCGGCGCGTTGGGAACCGCGAGCGGATCGCAGAGCGCTCTTTCGGCCAGGGGCAACATGTGGGGGGGGGGGATCGGCAGCAGCTATGCGCCTGGTGGCCTCGGCCTCTCGGGGATCGGAAAAGGCGACGGCGGCGGCGGTCGTGCCGAAGGCATTGGCCTCGGCAACATCGGCACGATCGGCCCTGGCGCTGGCACCGGCACAGGGCAAGGCTTCGGCTCTGGAAGCGGACGGCTGAGCGGCAAATCCGGGACGAAGCCGCCGAGCGTTCGCATGGGCGCCACGAGCGTTTCAGGGCGTCTCCCGCCGGAAGTGATTCAGCGCATCGTGCGTCAGAACTTCGGCCGCTTCCGACTCTGCTACGAGAACGGCCTTCGAAACCACCCCGACCTTGCCGGCAAGGTCACGGTCAGCTTCACGATCAAGAACGACGGCAGTGTCTCCGACGTGAAGACGCAGACCGATATGGGCGATGCCGCTGTTTCGAGCTGTGTCGGCAAGGCGTTCTGGGGCTTGTCCTTTCCGCAGCCCGAGGGTGGTGTCGTGAAGGTGACCTATCCGGTGATGTTCTCACCAGGTGACGCGCCCAGCGCGGCTTCCGCTTCCAGCGGGTCGTCGCCGGCGGGCCTCGTGCTCGGTGAGCCCGCAACTGCAGCGCCTGCGAGCACCGAGCCCACCATCGCCGGAAAAGCGCTGCCCGAAGTCACTGCGCTCGAGGTCGAGAAAGCGCTGCGCGACGCGGGCTATGCCGACATTTCCAGCTCGACAAAACCCGGCAGCAAGGCGGTGGTTTTCAGCGCCAAGAAGGGCACGCACACGTTCACGCTGACGTTCGTCGGCGCCAAAGCAGGCGCCGACGCGTTACCTGCGGACGAGAGAAAGCGGCTCACCAGCGACGCCAAGCTGTTCTCGGCCGGCAATTTCTTGTTGGCTGTCGAGAGCGACGACAAGACGCTCTCGCAAGCGCTGCTGGACACGATCATCAAGAAGCCCTGAAGCTCCGATTGCCGCTAAGGTAGCGGGCGATGGCTGTCGAGCTGCCTGCAGGCTCCATATTCGCGAACGACTTCCGAGTGATCCGCCCGCTCAGCGAGGGCGGCATGGGCGCCGTGTTCGTGGTCGAGCAGCTGAGCACCGGAGCGCAGCGCGCGCTCAAGCTGATGCGCCACGAGATCGTCGCCGATGCGAACCTGCGAGAACGCTTTCTCCAGGAAGCCCGCGTCGGCGCGAAGATTTCGAGCGACCATGTCGTGCAAGTGATCGCGGCAGGCGTCGAGCCCCGCGGTAACGTCCCCTGGCTCGCCATGGAGCTATTGGTCGGCGAAGAGGTCGATCAACGAGTGCGAAAGTATGGGCCTATGGCGCGCGGCGAGATTGCCGAGGTCGCCAAACAGCTCTGTCACGCGCTCCACGCGGCACACGCAGTCGGCGTCGTGCACCGCGACCTCAAGCCGAACAATTTGTTCCTCGCGCAATCGCGCACCGCAGGCACCCCGTTCTCTCTGAAGGTGCTCGACTTCGGGATTGCGAAGGTCATCGAAGAAGCGCAGTCGACTGGCACCATGAGCTTGGGGACGCCTCTTTGGATGGCGCCCGAGCAGACGGAGCGCAAGGGGTTCGTCGGCCCAGGCACCGATCTGTGGGCGTTCGGGCTGATCACGTTCTACGTGCTCACCGGGCGGGTCTATTGGCTGGCCGCCTCGGAAGAGCAGACCAGCGTGCAGATGTTGATGCGCGAGATGCTGTTCGAGCCGATCTCGGCGCCTTCTCAACGGGCGGCGGCGCTCGGCGTGGGCCACCTGATCCCAGCGGGCTTCGATGAATGGTTCTTGCGACTGGTCGAGCGCGACCCGGCCAAACGCGAATCGATCGCAAACCACGCATTGCAAGGGCTGCTCGGCGTGCTCGGCAACCCGGCTGTCGCCCCCACTCCGCAAACCGCGCCATTGCCTCAGGGCACGGCGTATGGCGCGCCGCTCGCGTTCACGGGGTTGCCGGGCCAGTCGGGGCCGCAGTACTCCAATGTGCAGGCTTCGGGCATGCAAGCCCCACTGACGCAGGGCGTGGGTGCAGCGACCTCGATGCCGTACGGAGTTGGTGGCGCTTGGTCACCTCCGTCGCCGATGACGCCAATCAAGCCGGCTCCTCTAGCAGGGCCGCGGCGCCGGGGCGCGCTCGGGGGCATCGCGCTCGGAGTCGGTGCGCTCGCAGTGCTCGGTCTCGGCGGCTTCTTCTTGTTCTCCGGAGACTCGAAGAAGAAAAAGAAGAAGAGCTCGGACAAGGACGACGACGACGACGACAAGGTCAGCAAGAAAGACCCGGTCGACCAGAAAGCCGCCGACTGCGCAAAGCTGGCTGCCTTTCAGGCAAAGGCCGAAAAGGACGCAGAACCGCACAAGAAAGAGGACGGCAGCGCCCCGTCCGCTGACGATCTCGACGCGTTCGCCGAGACGCTGGATGCCCTGTCGACGGAGGCGAGCTCGCTGGATCTGAAGACACCAGAAGCCAAAGCAATCGCCGCTCGCTACGCGAAATCGCTCTCCTCCCTCGCCTCCTCCGCACGGGGCGTCGCGTCGGCGCTTCGCACCAACGACACCGTCAAGCTCCAGAGCGAAGCCGAAAAAGTCCAGAAGACGGAGGAAGAGATCAACGCGATCGATGCAGACGCGAAGCGACTCTGCCCCAACTTGGACGCTGACGACGACGGCTCCTGATAGCCTTGGCTCCATGGGGAGCATCGGGCGCGGCGCACTGGTTCTTTTGGCGAAGGGCGCGCTGAGCCGCCGCGTGCGCAGACTCAGCGCCGCGCTGCTCGCCGTCGTGGTCGTGTCGCTCGCGTACGGCGCGCTGCGACCATTACCGCCGAAAGAGAAGCTGACGCCGAAAGAGATTCAGAAGGTGTACGCGACGCTCCTCAGCCACGTCGAAAAGGGCGGGCCGAACCACCTCCACAGTCGGCGGCTATTTCACTATGCGCCCGCGTTCGCAGAGGCAGCAGATGCCAACGTCGATGTCGTCCGCGCTGCGGCGTTGCTCCATGACGCGACCAAAGAAGACGGCCAAGGCGAACCAAAAGAGCGCTTCTGCACCCACGGCGAGCAAGGCGCGGACCTCGCCAAAAAGGTCATGCTCGACCTCGGCACGTCTGGTCGCTTCGCCGAAAACACCTCGCTGGCGGTGCGCGAGCACATGGGCCCTTGCGGTTTCAACTGGAGCTACTTGTCTCGGCGCTTCATGTCGAAATTCTGCGGCAAGAGCTTCCCCAAGCCGACGAGCGCCGAGTCGAAGGTCCTGTACGACATCGACATGCTCGATCTGATGACTGTCGATGGCGTCGTGAAGGTCGCCGAGCTGCGCCAGAAGAACCCCGAGTTCGGCAAAGAGCCCCTGAAAGACTCAGTCAAGAGCGGCCCCGATTCCGCGTGGAAGAGCGTCGTCGACGCGAAGCAGACGCTGATTACCGACAAGGCTCGCGCGTGCGGCGGCGATTTGGCGACGCATACCGAAGGCTTCGTCAGTGGTCTCGATTTCACCAAGGTGACCGATATTCCGGGGCTCAAGAAGGCGGCCCAGCAGTATCTCTCCGCACAGCCGATGCCTTCGTGTTTGCCGGTGGTGCCTCCTTGGGACGGCTCTCCGACGCCGTAGCAAGCGCGCGGCACACCGCTATCGGACGAAATATTGCGCCCCTGTCGCGCGCTCGGCGCGCATGCTGCTCGCGCCAGTCACGCCCCCCCTAATCGAACCCGGGAGAATTGTCATGAACTCGAGCTATGTGATCGGTGCCGTACGAACGCCTCGTGGTCGAGGAAAGGCAGGCAAGGGCGCGCTGTCTGGTATTCACCCGCAGGAGCTGCTCGGGCAAACGTTGGTCGCGCTCGCCGAGCGCGCCGGCTTCGACGCGAGCGACGTAGCCGACGTAATCGCCGGCGCCGTCTCCCAGGTCGGTGAACAAGGCGCCAACATCGCTCGCAACGCCGTGCTCGCTGCCGGCTGGCCGGACGAGGTCTCTGCCGTTTCGCTCAATCGATTTTGCGGCTCCGGCCTGCAAGCGATCAACTTCGCCGCCATGGGCGTCGCATCGGGGGCACAAGAGCTCGTCGTTGCCGGCGGCGTCGAGAGCATGTCGCGCGTACCGATGGGCGCCGACGGTGGTGGTCAAGACGGTGGCAATCTCCGCCTGCGCGACCGCGTTTTCCAGGTACCGCAAGGCATCAGCGCCGATCTGATCGCCACGCTCGAAGCATTCACGCGGGCGGAGCTGGACGCGTTTGCGCTCGGTTCTCAGCAAAAGGCCGCCCTTGCCATCGAACAATGCCGCTTCGCGAATTCGCTCTTCGGCGTCGTCGACCCAGCCACCGGCACGCTGGCGCTCGACAAGGACGAGTACCCACGCGCCGACACCACCGCCGAGGGTCTGGCCTCGTTGAAGCCCGCGTTCGTCGGCCTCGGCGCGATGGAGGTCGGGGCGAAAGGCGAGACCTTCGACCAGTTGGCGCTGGCCGCGTACCCGAGCGCCAAAGCCATCGACCACGTGCACAGCGCCGGCAACTCGAGCGGCATCGTCGACGGCGCGGCTGCAGTCGCCATCGCTTCGGAGCGCTTCGTCCGTGAGCACGGCATCAAGCCGCGCGCGCGCATCCGCGCCGTCGCCACGCTCGGCAGCGAGCCGCTCATCATGCTGACAGCGCCGGCGCCAGTCAGCGAGAAGGCGCTGAAGATGGCTGGCATGAAGGCCAGCGACATCGATCTCTGGGAGATCAACGAGGCGTTCGCGGCCGTGGTGTTGCAGACCATTCGCAAGCTCGGCATCGACCCTGCACGCGTGAACGTGAACGGCGGCGCGATCGCTCTCGGCCACCCGCTCGGCGCAACAGGCGCCATGTTGCTGGGCACCGCCCTCGACGAGCTCGAGCGCAGCGGCAAAGAGACCGCGTTGATTACCCTGTGTATCGGCGGTGGTCAGGGCGTGGCGACGATCATCGAGCGCGTCTGATGCAATCAGACATCTGGATTCAGCTACCAGAGAAAGCCGCGCTCGCCGATGAACTCGCGGAGGATGGATGTCGGCGGCACGTGATCGGGTGAGATGGTGACGAAGGGCGCGAGCAACCGACGCAGTCGAATGGCTGCCGAGTATTGCTTCGACGACCGCGGAACCTCGAGCAAGTAGCGCTCGGCGAACACTTTGAGCACGCTCACTTCGTACAGGAGAGAGGTATCGAACACGTGGTCAGCGACACCTTGGTGCGGGTAGATGTGGAGCCGCTCGCCTCGACGTACGCTGGGCCAGCGCGTGAGGTTCTGCTCGGCCGTTGCACCGCGACTGTGTCGATCGCGCACGATACGACGCAAGAGCCGCACGTCCGCAGGCTCGAACGTCGTCAACGGGTCGAAAGGCAACGCCGTCGCGGGGTGGATGAAGACACGGAAGACCTCGCTCGCATTCGCGTCGGCGAGCAATGCTGGGTTCAGCGCGTGAATGCCCTCGATCACCAGCACCGTCGGCGCTTTTAAGACGAGCTCAGCGCCCCCTGTCGAATCGCTCTTGCCAGTCACGAAATCGTAGCGCGCCGTCTTGACACGCTTGCCAGCTAGCAACGCCTGGAGGTGCGCGCCGAAGAGCTCGCCGTCGATCGCCTCGTACGCTTCGTAGTCGTACTCGCCCGCGCTGTCGCGCAGAGTGCGCTCGCGATCGACGTAGTAGTCGTCGAGCGAAATGCCGAGCGGCTGGATGCCGTTCACCTCGAGCTGCACCCGCAGCCGCTTGAGGAAGGTCGTCTTTCCAGACGAAGACGGCCCTGCCACGGCGATGATCCGAATCGTCTTTCGGTCGCGTACCGCGTCGGCGAGCCGGGCGACGCGCTTCTCCTGAAAGCCTTCTGCTACCGAGATGAGCTCGCGCACCTCGCCCGTGATGATCGCCCGATTGAAACTGCCCACGCTGGTGATGCCCAGCGCTACGAGCCAGTGGTGTTCGTCTTTGGTCATTTCGCCGCCATAGCGCGGCGAGCTGGCTTCGAGATAGACCGTGGAGACGGCGCGTTTGGCGAGCTCGCGCCGCACGGTGCTGCCGAAATCCAACGACAGCCCGTCTTCATGAGGCGCCACGTGAATCTCGGAGAGCATGCCTGTTCGGGGCAACATCACGCCCGGCCGCGGCAACAGAAGATCGCCGCACGAAACGAGTCGGATGAAGGACTCGACCGAAGTCTCGAGCAGCTCGGTCACGTCTCGCCACCCGAGCGTCGCGTAGTGTTCGATGGCGCGATCGACGTCCCACGTCTCTTCCCGAATTGTCGTGTCCGCCGAGATGATGTCGGCGACCGCTGCATCAAGCTCAGCGGCGAGCGCGTTTCGGTCTACGATCGATTCGCTGGCGACCACAAGACGCCCCGAGGTCCATGAAGCGGCCAGCCTCAGATCGCGGCGGCCGAGTCTATGTGCCGCCTCGAGAAACACCAGCCCGGCCGCGCGTCGGTAGATCTCTCGACCCTCCCAATCGCGAACGGTCAACGGCTCGACCGCGCTTCGGCTCGGAAGCCACGTGCCCAGGGCAACCGTTCGATTGCGAAGGCGCGCCCCGACCACCAGCGCGCCGCCTACCTCCGCGGGCACCAGGCTCGCGATGGTCACGCTTTCTGCGCTTGGCATGCCAAACGGATTCGGCGTCGCTTTCAAGGTGGCGGAGCGCAGGATGCGGTCTGCGATTTCGGGGTGCGTGCGCCGGAGCAGCTCGAACCGCGCTTTGGGTAGGCACGCGACCCGCAAGCCCGAGGCCGCAACGACGGCGAAATCGGCTACGGTGTCTTCGCCCAACGCTTGGCTGCCGAATACTTCGCTAGGGCCGATCGAAGTCGACTTGCCATCCGTCGCACAAGACACTTGGGCGCGTCCTTCGAGCACGAACGAGGGTCCATTGAGGTGCGCGCCTTGGGCGACGACCTGCGAGCCGGCGGAGAAGCCGGCAAGCTCGAGCAGATCGGTGACGAGATGCAGGTCTTTCAGAGCAACGGCGGACAACAGCCGCGACGAGGCGAGAATCTCGAGATCCCCGAGGTGCTGCGCGAACGCGAATGGGCTCCAGGTCGTCACGGCGGGTTCTGCCCAGCCGCGACCTTGGCCGCGTGTTTGAGCTTCTTCTGCAGGAAGCGGATCGTGGCCTCATTTTTCTCGCCCAGGTCTGCGGCCGCGCGGGCCCAAGTCAGCGCCTCGGTCAAATCGGGCGCGGTCGCCGGTGACGGGTAGTCCACTCGAGTCCAGCGAGCGTCGTCGCCTTTGCTGTAGAACATCACCAAATTGTTCATGGCTTGACGATCTCCTGCTTCTGCAGCGCGCAGGTACCACGTGCGCGCGGCGAAAAAATCCTCGGCCGCTTCGGTGCCCCGATAGAAGCCGTCACCGACGGCCCGTGCAGCGGCCGCATCACCCGCTTCACCGCGCCTCTTCAGCGCTTCGAACCTACCTAGCCGACTGGCGGCCTTCTGGGCGGCGTCACTGTCTGTCTTTGCTTTTGCTCGAGCCACGGCACACCCTCGCTAATCGCCAATCACGAAAGGGATCAGGCAGTCCAATTCGAAGAGAATCAGCTCGTCGGCGCCGCCACTGATGTCCTGGGGTGAGATGAGCAGCGTCTCGGGCTTGGGGCCAACGCCCTCGCCGAATGCGAGCCCCGCTTGCAAGTCACCGATCACCGCGATGCCATCTTGCTCGGGCCCGAAGCCAATGAGCGAATCGTAGCCTTGTGTGCTGAAGAACGCCCAGGCGTGTAGCAGCTCGGTCGGGCTGATGTTCTGCACCAAGAATGGCAGCGCGAAGCCTCGCGCGCGCACGTACACACCGAACCGCCCCTGATCTTCCAGCAACGGGGGCAAGCCGATGATGATGGGGGCGATCAAAGCCGGCGCCGCGTCGCCCACACGACCTGCGCCGCCCAGGATGACGCCCACGCCGTCGCAGCGAGCCAGCTGCTGGGCGGAACGACACACGCAAGGGTCGCTGGTCTCGCTCTCTGCGATAGCGATATCGGCAGCGGCAAGCGGGTAGCAATGGACGTTCTCCCCGAGCGCCTTCACTTCGGCGGGGCAGTTGCTGAAGCCAACTTCGCGAGGCGCATAGCAAGCGTCGATCGAAGGTGCGGGCTCGACAGGGAGACACGCTGCCGTCGCGTCGTCGCCGGTTTCGCCGGTCAAGCACCGGAACGCGTCATACTTGGCTTGCAACGCGATACAGCCGTTTTCGTCGTTGGGGTTGCCCACTAGAGGAAAGCACTGCGTGGCTGGTGCTCCGGGCAGCGGGCACTCGAGGCACTTCCCATTCACGAGCTCGTTTGGCTCGACGCATGGTGCGCACTCGCTCGCTTCGGTGACGAACTGCTGCTCTCCGTCGCAGGGCAGACAGTCGCCTTTGGTAACGCCGCTCGTGCCGACGCGAGCAAAGAAGCCTTCGGGGCACACGCAGCCGCCATCTTCGGCGACGGTGGGTGATTCGCAAGTCTCGGCAGGCGGCAGTGGCTCGAGGCAGGCAGCACCGGTGAGGACTGCGACTGCCGGGAGGATGGCTCTCACCATAGCTCCACCTCCACTCGCCCCCCAGTCGGACCGACGCGGAGGCGGGCTGACCGAGCTCTGGAGTCACCTGAAGCATCCACGACGTCCACAACAAGCAGCCCGAGCGTGACGGCTGCAAGCGTGCCTGGCACCGCCCAGGACGCCAAGTACATGGTCCGAGCTTCGTCATAGGCATCCAGGGCCGCCGGGTACCCCGTTTCGAACGCTCCGACCGCGTCGGCGTCTTCGCGCAGCCCCTTGGCTCGGAAGAACAAGCCGAGCGGCAGGGCGACCAGCGCGGTCGATAGCGCGCCGCCCGTAATCAGCACCGAGAGCGGGATCGGCGCCTGGTACGGGGGCGGCGGCTTCGCGGGCGGCGCGGGTGGTGGCGGCAGCTGCTCCGCGACCGCGGTGAAGAGCTCGCCCCGCTCGAGCTCGAGGCTCGCTGTCTTCTCGCGGACACCTTCGCCCATCTTCAACTCGTACTTGCCCGGCTCGAGGTAGAGCGCAAAGCCCGCATCACGCGAAGGGCCGCCGTTGATGCGGATCGGCACACGCTCGCCATTCGCGCTCGGTGTCACGCGCAGCATCGACACTTCGGGGCGAATCCGTGCGCTGCGCTCGACAGCGTCCTGGCGGCGCCCCTCGAAATCGATCGGTAAGCTACCCGGCTGCTCGCCAACGCGGCGCGCGAACGCCTCGAATCGTTCGAGCGCGCGCGGGCGATCGCCCGCCACTTCGTACGCCAAGCCCAGGTTGTAGAGGACGCGCCAAACCTTCGCCGGATCACCTTCGGTCACGAGCTTCTCCCAAAGCTCGATTGCCAACTTGGCCTCACCCGTGTCGAACGCCTCCAGTCCCTGTTTGAAAATCTGGTCCGCTTGGGGCTCGGGCAGCGCCGCCCGCACAGGCGTGGTCGGCGTCAGCAAACCAAGGCAGATCGCAATGGCACTAGCGCTCGTCTTCATCCAGCTGATTCAACATACGGTACAGGCTCTGTCGGGGAAGCCCCAACGCTTCTGCAGCTTTGGGCACGGACCCCTGCGCACGCTCGAGCGCCTTCGGCAAAACCTCCCGATGCAACAGCTCCAGCGCGCGGCGCTTTGCCTCGTGATACGGCAGCTGATCAAAGCCGTGGAATAGGCTTTCGCTGGAGTTCGCTGGCCCGCTCATGGGGTCGAACAAGAGCTTCGGATCAGCGCGGTCGAACGTCGCGAAGCGCTCCACCACATTCCTCAGCTCGCGCGCGTTGCCTGGCCATGGGTAGCTGCGCAAGAGACGCGCGAGCTCCTCCGGAAGCGTCGCCGTGGCGTCGCCGGTCACACGTCGCAGAAATGCCTCGGCGAGCGGCAGCACGTCGTCCGGCCGATCTCCGAGGCGCGGCACCGACACGTGCACGACGGCGAGCCGGTAGTACAGATCTTCGCGGAACTCTTTCCTTCGCACGGCTTCTCGCAGCTTGCGGTTGGTCGCGGCGACCACGCGGAGATTCACCGACACAGCCGCGCTACCGCCGACTCTTCGAAAGGAGCGACTCTCGAGCGCGCGCAAGAGCTTGGGTTGAGCTTCGAGTGGGAGCTCGCCGATCTCGTCGAGGAACAGCGTCCCTCCGTTGGCCTGCTCGAACGCGCCAGCGCGCGCGGCATGCGCGCCCGTGAAGGCTCCCTTCTCATGTCCGAACAGCTCGCTCTCGAGCAGCTGCTCGGGAATGGCGCCACAATCCACCACCACGAACGGCGCGTCCCTGCGCGGCGACTCCAGATGCAGCGCGTTGGCCAGGATGTCTTTGCCGGTTCCGCTCTCCCCCTCCAAGAGCACTGTCACGTCGGTCTTGGCGGCGCGCTCGAGCAGCTCGAACACATGGCGCATCGCTGCGCTCTCCGCGATGGCGCCTCCGAACTGGCTGCGTGAAGAGAGCTTCACGCCCTGTCCGCCGCGCTTGATCCGGATCCGTAAGAGCGTCTCTCCAACCGTCAGGGTGGCGTCTTCGGTCAGCAACACATCACGGATCCGCACACTGCCCAGCTTGGTTCCGTTCAAGCTGCCGAGATCGGTGATCCGCACGCCCTCTGGCTCGGCCCGAACCTCGACGTGCTTGCGCGACACCAGCCGATCCGTGAGCGACATGTCGGCGGCCGAACCGGTCCCGATCACCAACACGGCTGGGCCGACCTCCATCGTTCGGCCGGCATCGGGCCCGCTCACCACCGACAGCTCCGCTCCCACCAGGGTCAGCGTGAGCAGATCTTCTGCGGACGCCTTGCGCGTTGCCGCGTCTTCATCGGATGAGCTCACGACCTCGATGGTAATCCGCTCGTCACCCGCGCGGCAGTCGAGTGTCGCCTGAATGCGACGAGTCTCCCAGAGGTGACGCCGGAGGTGGCCCTTTGGGGCTTCCGACCTCGATTGCGCGCGGAATGTGCCTGGGCATCTGCATTGCAAAAGGGCTCACCATGCCCCGTCTCGTTGCCTTGACCGCGATCCTGCTGCTCGGCAGCGGATGTGCGAACGAAACAGAATCGGACCCGGTAGTGCCGCCGAGCTCCGTCGTCGACCTCACCCCGGAGCAGCATCTCGTCCGCGCTTCGATGGCGCTGCGCGGAACGCGGCCCAGTCTGGAGGAGCTCGATCGCGTCGCGGAGAGCTCGGATGCGCTCACGGAGATCGTCGACGAGTACCTGGCCTCCGACGCCTTCGGTCGCACCATGCGCCGCCTCCACAGCGAGAGCCTGATGCTGGAGCCCGACTGGCTCTACTACCCCGCCGGCTTTCCCAATGTCGGCGCGCTCGCCGACTACGACGTCGCTACCGTGAACCAGTCCGTCATGCAGGCGCCGCTGCGCTTGATCGAAAGCGTGGTAATGGAGGACCGCGCGTACACGGAAATCGTCACGGCCGACCACACGCTGGCCGACCCCATCAGCAGCGTAGTGTGGGGTTTGGCGTACGATCCGAGCGGGCCCGAGTGGCAGGCGACTCGCTACGAAGACGGGCGCGGCAACGCCGGCATCCTGACCGACTCCTGGATGTATGTGCGCTACCAGAGCACCGCTTCGAACGCCAATCGCCAGCGGGCCAATGCCATTTCGCGCAGCCTACTTTGCTACGACTTCCTGTCGCGTGACGTCGAGCTCGACACATCCGTGGACGTCGCCGATCCGAATGCGGTGCAGGCTGCCGTCGTCGCAAACAGCGCCTGCGCGAGCTGCCATCAGGCGCTCGATCCGCTCGCCAGCTTCTTCAAGGACATGCTCCCGCTTTTCGTCCCGCAGGACGCGCCGGGCTACCCGCTCGATCCGCCGGTGTTCATCCCGGGTGTGTTCGAGATCGGACTGGGTGTCGAGATGCGCCAATCCTCTTACTTCGGACTGGCCGGCGAGAGCCTCGAGGACCTGGGACAGCTGATCGCCGACGATCCGCGCTTCTCGCTTTGCGCCGCACAGCGCTTCTACTCGTACTTCAACCAAGTGCCGCTGAGCGAAGTTCCGTTCGAGGCTGCGGCGGCGCTACAGCAGGGCTTCATCGACAGTGGCTTCAACGCCAAGGCGCTGACCAGGGCAGTGGTCATGTCGCACGACTTCTCTGCCTCACACGCAGAGACGGCCGAGGAAGCCGAAGGCTTGAACGGCTTCCGGCGCGCGCGGCCCGACGAGGCGGCATCGATGATCGACGATCTGACGGGCTTTCGCTGGGAGACGGATCTCGGCCCCTACACGGAGGGCATGATTGGCGTGATCGATCTACCGCGCGACAGCATGCTCGGCTACCGCGTCGTCGGCGGCGGAACCGACTCGATGTTCGTCACGGTCGACACCTTCACTGACAACGCTGGGACGAGCCTATTCGTCCGGTCCTTCGCGGAGCAGGCAGCCGGCTACGTGGTCGACTCCGACCTCTCGGTTGCCGGCGATGCGCGCAAGCTTCTCGGCCGCGTCGACGCCCAGACCAGCGACGAAGCGACATTGCGTTCCCAAATCGCCGATCTGCACGCCCGCGTCTTCGGCACCGTCGTGTCTGTCGATAGCCCCGAGGTCGACGCGACATTCGATCTGTACCAGGCCGCCCGCGTCCAATCCGGCGACGCAGCGCGCGCCTGGAAGACGGTGCTCACCGCGCTTTTTTCGGACTTCCGTGCTGGCAACTACTGAGGAATCAAATCGCCATGTCCATCAGCCGTCGCAACCTGCTCCTCTCCGGTCTTGGTTCCTTCGCTTCGGGCTTGCTCGGGTCCCAGCAAAGCGCCGCGGGCAACCCGCCTGTGGGCGGGCAAAACCTGATCTTGCTCTTCGTGCAAGGCGGCTGGGACACCACGTACGTGCTCGATCCAAAGCCTGGCCTCGACACCATCGATGCTCCCGCCGGGCTGGCCAAGAAGGTCGGCGGCATCGACATCTTCGATCACGAAACACGGCCGCAGACGCGCGCCTTCTTCGAAGCTTTCGGTGAAGTCACGACGATCGTGAATGGCATCCAGGTGCAATCGATCAACCACCCCGACTGCACCAAGCGGATGTTTACCGGAACCGCCTCCGAAATGAACGCCGACTTCGCAGCCATCGCGGCCTACGAGCACGGGCGGGAGCTGCCGGCTCCCTATCTCGCATTGGGGGCGACAGCCTTTCCGGGACCACTCGGTTCGATCGCAGTTCGCACAGGCACTGTGACCCAGCTGACGACACTGCTCGACCCTGTCCGGGCCTATCCGCCCAAGCAGGAGGGGTTCGTCGGCTTTCAGCCGGACGCCGACGAGTCCGCGCTGATCGAGGCGTACGTGCGCGCGAGCGCCGAGCGAGAGCGCGCAACACGCGGCGCCCTGGGAGCCAACTCGCGTCGACTCGACGACTTCCTCGCTTCGCGCGAGCGGGGAGAGCGGCTGAAAGGCTTCAAGAGCGCGTTTCCTGCTGATTTTTCATTCGCTTTGGATATGCAAGTGCAGCTCGATATCGCCTTGCGCGCGCTGGAAGAGGGCCTCAGCCACAGCGTGAAGCTCGAGTCGGCATTCGGTGGCTGGGACACGCACCAAGGCAACGATCAGCAGACAGCGCTCAACGAGCAGCTGTTCAGCTCGCTTGCCACGCTGATCTCGGAGCTCTCGTCGCGGGCAGGAAAGAAGGCCGGCAACAAGATGATCGACGAGACGCTGGTGGTGGTCGTCTCGGAAATGGGACGTACCCCGAAGCTGAACCAGGAGCTGGGCAAGGACCACTGGCCCGTGACGAGCGCGCTCGTCCTCGGCGGAGGCCTGCCGGGTCAGCGTGTGATTGGCTCCACCGGCGAGGGCCTCGAGGCGCTTCCAATCGACTTCGCTACGGGTGCAGGCAGCAAGAGCGGTGAGCTTCTGCAGTACTCCAACTTCGCCGCCGGCGTTCTCGAGACGCTTGGGGTCGACGCAGCGAGTTACCTTTCACAGTCGGAGCCGTTCCATGCCATCGCTGGTTGAGTCGATCGCCCTTTCGCTATCGCTGGCCTGTCTGACTGCATGCCAGACCGAGACGGAGTCCAACGAGCCCGTCGATCTCGAAGATGTCGTCTCGCTCGATGAACGGCCGTGCCCGGACGACTCAACCCTCAGCTACGAGAACTTTGGAGGGCCTTTCGTGCTCTCGTGGTGCTCAGGCTGCCATGCGTCGGCGCTGCCGGAGGGTGATCGTCAGGGTGCGCCCGTCGGCAGCGACTTCGATAGCGGCGAACAGATCCGTGAAGCTGCGCCGCGTATCTGGAGCCGCTCGGCGGATCACAACACTTCGATGCCGCCTCAGGCCGGCCCGGACGACGAGTCACGCGAGCGCCTCGGAGAGTGGCTGGCGTGCGGCGCCCCCTGAGCAGTTGACCCGCCGCGAGCAGTACGCGGCGGCGTGATAGCTTGTGTCACGGTGCGCCGCGCGACCGACGATCTCCCCACCTTGAAAGAGAAGATCCAGCCCATCGCGGTGCTGAATCCGGTTGGGCTCGAGCCAGGGGAGCCAGAGCCGCCCTCCGTTCGCCGGCAGACATTGGGCCGCTACCGATTACTGTTTCCGATCGCGCGCGGGGGCATGGGCACGGTTCACGCAGCCGTGTTGAAGGGCGAGGCCGGCGTCGGTCGCACGTTCGCCATCAAGGTGCTCCGTTCCCAAGATCGTGGCCCCGAGGAGGTGGCTGCGCTGGTGAGCGAAGCTCGCTTGACCACCATGATCTCTCACCCGAACGTGCTGGAGACCTTCGAGCTCGGGATGGTCGGCGGCGAGCCTTTCATCGTAATGCCGCTGGTCAAGGGCGTCACCCTGGCCAAGCTCGCTGCGCACTTCGCTGCGCAACATGCGCCGTTCCCCTCGCGCCTCGCAGCCTGGATCGGTGCCGAGGTGGCCGCCGGTCTGCACGCTGCCCACGACGCAACCAACATCGATGGTCAGCCGCTGGGCGTCGTCCACCGTGACGTCTCTCCTCAGAACGTTTTGCTCACTTTCGACGGCCGCGTGCTTTTGCTCGACTTCGGCGTCGCCAAGTTCTTCGAGGCGACGCAAGCGACCGTGAGCGGCGTCGTCAAGGGCAAGTTCGGCTACATGTCTCCGGAACAGCTCCGCTGCGAGCCACTCGACCGGCGCAGCGATGTCTTTGCATTGGGAGTCGTGTTGTTCGAGCTGTGCACCGGAAGGCCCTTGTACGCGAACCTGCCCCCGGCCGCGGCGACGCTCGAGATCATCCGTGATTCTGTCCCGCGGCTCCGAGAGCATTTCCCTGAGGCGCCGCCAGACCTCGACCGCGCTCTGTTCCGCGCAATGGCCAAGTCTCGCAACGAGCGCTTCGCCGATGCTGCCGAGCTGCGCGACGCGCTGCGGAGCTTCCTCCAGTTGGACCGAGGACAGGACGTCGACCTAGGTGAGCTCTTACGCACGACGTTTGCCGACGCGAAACGCGATCTGGACGAGAAAATTCGGGCTTCACTTCGATCTGCCAATGGCCCCGAAGACGTCGGCTCGGAAGCCGCGAAATCAATGAACGCGCTTGCCGATCCGCTGGCTCCGGCCAGCACCCGCCAGAGCGCTGTCGCGGCTGGGGCGCTCGACAAGAAGTCCACGTCTCGGTCCGCAGCGGTAATGGCTGGCGTCGCGATCTTGGCAATCGCAGGCGCTTCGAGTTGGGCGCTCTCACGTGACCCGACCGCGCAAGCACCGGCAGTGCCAAGCGCGGCCCCGATTACCGCCACGTCGCTCGCGGCCCCGCTCTCCGCACCAGGGCTTTCGACGCTGCCGATACCGGAGGTATCTGGTCAGTCGTCGTCGCCGGTCAGCGAGAATTCCGCCGGGTCGACTCCGAGCGGGCCGCCGGTCAGACGCGCGCCACCGCCCCGGGTGAGCGCCCCTGCTAGTGCCTCCCAAACGCCTACCGCATCGGTAGGGGGCACACCATTTCGCGACTTGTGAGGCCTACCCGGTGCGACCCATCGGCGCCGAAATGCGGCCGAGCCTGGCGCCCAGGGCGCTTGCACTGACGTGAGGGCTCGCCCCACGAATCGCCAATCCCGCAGCGTCGGCAACCTCGGCGACATCCTCAAGCACGCCGCGCTGGCCCTTTGCTCATCCACGTCGACCCGTTCTCGCTCTCGCCCGAGCTTTGGGCGAGCATCGCCGCCCCGCTGGACGCTTTGTGTGCGCGCTCGGCCAAAGCGGCGCTCGTGGTCTACCGCTACAGCCGCAGCGCCCGCTCGGCGTGGCCCACCGCACCCCAGGGCACGATCGGGCCCGTCGCGCAGATTCGAGGCGGACCGCACGAGATTGCCGCCTACGCCTCTCCGGAGATCACCGGCGCGGTGCGCGAAGTCTGCGGTGCGCTCCGCTGGCACCTCGAGCCAACGATAGGGACGACATGGGTGTGAGCCTGAACGCTTCGGACCGAATGAGCCATAGCGCGAGATAGAGGGCGCTCTTTCGCGCGTTCGAGAGCGCGAAGCCATCAGCCCGGGCGCTCCGCGCGGCGGGGTTCGCGCCCGGCTTCGCCACCCTGTTCGTTTGGGAGGGAGTACGAGCGCGGGTACAGGTACGGGTGCGGGTGCACGTAGCCGAACCGGCGCGCGTTGACACCCTCGAGAGCGACCCGCAATCTGAAACACATGGCACTCTTTGTCAGTTGTCCGGCGTGCGCGTGTCCGGCCAAGAGCCACGAGAGCAAGTGTCCGCACTGCGGCGTGAAGCTCCGCATGACCGACAGGTCAGCAGCCGCGACCGCAGCCGCGATCCTCATCAGCCTCGGAACAGGCTGCACCGCGGCGTATGGTGTCGCAGCGACTGGAGGATTCTCCAGCGACGGCGGAGCGGGCGGCACCGGCGGCGATGGTGGCAGTGGGGGCGGTGGCGCGGCGGAGGGCGGCGCAGGCGGCGCGGCGGAGGGCGGCGCAGGCGGCGCGGCGGAGGGCGGCGCAGGCGGCGCGGCGGAGGGCGGCGCAGGCGGCTCAGGCGGCGGGAACGGATCGCCCCAGGCGGTCGGTAATGGTGGGGATCAGCGCGAAGGCGTCCAGCTTCATCACCCCCCTGGACGCTCTACAGTCGCCAGCGAGGCGGCGCGCCGCTCACGTCGAGGCCGCCGCCGTCCACCCAGCGCAGGGCGACGCGGCGCTATCCTGTCCTCAGCTCGCAGCGCCTCTCGCTCGCTGAGGGCGGCATCGAGATGAAGACGTCGTCTGTCTGAATTGCCGCTGGCTTGGGACGGGCGCGAGCCCCGAGATGACCTCGAGGTGCTGGCCGCGTGCCTCTACCCGGCGCACGGCCTCCAGTTTGCGAGGTTCAAATCCTCCCGCCGTGCGTTGCGTTCGCCTGCGGCAGCCTCTCGCCGTCGTGCATGGGCGGTCGCTCGCTGCGCGGGTGTTGTTCGCACCACGGCGGCGTCGCCGGCTGCGAATGAGTGGCGCAGCGCGAGGCACGCGCGCTGCAACGAGGTGGCTTCGGCCGCAGGCGCGTTGCTGATCGCTCAATCTCACGCGGACTGCGGCGCGACGGCAGCTGACGGCCGTCAGGTAGCGAGCTCTGTCAGGGAGGCCCCCACGTAGCGCGGACCTTTTCCGGCAAGGTCGCCGATGTGTCAGGGAGGCCTGACATAACGCGGACCTTTTCCGGCAGGGTCGCCGATGTGTCAGGGAGGCCTGACATAACGCGGACCTTTTCCGGCAAGGTCGCCGAGGTGTCAGGTCGAGGACGAGTCGCACGCGGGCTGGGTTGCAATGGGCACCGAAAGCGCAGACGTATTTGGATGACGACTCGCGCTGCGGCTCGAGATCGCCACCGATCGGCGTCGCTTCGAGCGCTGCCCCCTGACAGTAGTGGGCAGCTTGCCGGAAAAGGTCGGCGTTGTGTCATGGGGATCACGCACCACTGACATAACCGGGACGTTGCATGACAACGGCGGCAGGGGTGCCAGACCCGCCATTGCAGTCGAGCCCCGGGCGCATATTGAACGAATCGTGAACGGCGGCGCGGTTGGTGGTCCAGGTGCGGCGCGCTCACACGACTACGACGTCGAACGCCGGCCTCGCATGTGGCGTCCGTCATGGCCAGGGCGACGCCCGTCACCTGCCTCCAACGCATTCGCCTCGGCAATTCGGCCCGCCGCGTATTGGCGCACCCCGTGCAGCGAGCTTGTTCGTGTCGCACGTCTCGCTCCAGCACGAAGCTCCCCTGACGGTACTGCGTCGATCACCTGGCTTCGTGCGCGAGCTTGTCGCGCTGCTGGAGCACGCGCCGGTCGCGCTTGGGGAGTCTGTCATCGTAGACGCGGATCTGACCAAGCTGACCCCGACCGCGCGCCATGCCGACCTGGTGTCGGTGATCAAGGGACCCGGAGACCACGTCCAACACGTCATTGTGATCGAGGTCCAACGCGAAAGTGACCAGCGTAAGCCCGAGGCGTGGCTGAGCTACGTTGCCCACCTGACGGAGAAGTACGCGGCGCCCGTCACGCTATTGGTCGTTGCCTTCGACCCAATGGTTGCGCAATGGGCACGTCGCCCGCACAAGGTTGGGCCATGCGTGAGCATCAAGCCGCTGGTGCTCGCAGCCACCGACCTGCCCGAGGTTCGCTCGGAGGCTGAAGCCCTGGCACACCCGGAGCAGGCAATGCTGACCGCGCTCGCCCGCTTCGAGCGGCGGCGTGGCGCTGTGCTGCTGCCAGAGGAGCAGGCAGAGGTTGCGCGCATCTTCACGGCGTTCGCGGGCTCCACCAACCCGCTGCTCAGAAGCACCTACGCGTCGATGATCCAGGCGGCAGCCGATCACGACTTTCGAGCTATATTGAACGGGCTTTGGGAGGTCAAAGGTATGGAGATCGAGGAGTTGATCAGGAACGAAGGCAAAGCCGAAGGCAAAGCCGAAGGCAAAGCCGAAGGCAAGGCCGAGGGCAAAGCCGAGCTGCTGCTACGCCTGTTCGTGCGACGCGGGCTCCGAGTGGACGGCGCCACCAGGGAGCGCGTGCTGGCGGCCAGCACGGCAGATCTCGACGCCTGGTTCGACCGTGCTGTCGATGCAGCTCGGTTGGAGGACGTCTTCGCGCGCTGAGCTCGCGATTCGCGAATATGCTTCCTCTGAAGCTTGTCGCATCGTGGCGGGCGCGAGCTCGCTGACGCGCGACGCACCTCTCTGCGCTGGCAGGCGCTGCCGTCCTTCCTTGAGGGCGGCGCGAGGCACGCGCCCAACGGCGAGGCGCTCCCGGAGATCGGCTTCTTTCCAGGCTCTACCCGTCGCATCAAGGTTCAAATCCTCTCGCACCGACTACTTCGGCTGCGAGCCCCTCCGCTGCGCTGGGGCGAGCGCGTGCTGACTGGCCGCTCGGGCAGGGCTGGGGTGTCCCCGCCCCCGCGCAGGTGGCTGGGAAGAAGGAAGATGCCCTGGCCGGTCTCGAGCGCTGGAAAGCGAAGTATCCGAGCGCAGCCGCGCATCTGGCGGTCGACGACGTGCTCAGCGACACCATGCGCGGCCGCTCGTCGGCGTGGACGCGCATCCGCGTGAACCTGCGCCACGTCCCGGAGCCCGAGCGCCCGCCGCAAGAGACGCCCGACCCCGACTACGACGCGAGCGTCGAGTGGATTGGTTTCGCTTGAGAAGGGATCGTCTCGCCGCCGCAAGGGGCACAAACGTTGCCTGTCGCCGAGGACCCATGCGCGTCTTGCCCGTGTTTTTCGCTGGATTCGTCGCGTCGCAGCAGCTTTGTTGTAGCGCTGGCCCTTCTGCACAAGACGCTACCCCTGGCGCCAATGTCATGCAGCCGACCGCAACGCGCGGGACGGTCATTTTGGAGCGAGCGCAGGATCGCGAACGACGCCCGACCGAGGTTTACTTCGACGGCTACGAGGTCGAAGAGACCGACTATGGACGCGCGCTCGATGTCGCCGGCAGGCCCTACTCGCTGGTCGTGCGCGCGCTCGACACTGACGGTCGGCCGCTCGTCGACGACTATGTCCGCACAATCACGGTGAGCGAGGAGAGCGAGGCGGTCGTTCCGAGCGTGGCGACGTATTACGCCCGTTGGCAGTTTCTCGTCCCCGCGATTATCTCGTCGGTGGCTGCGACCGTGGCGTTTGGCATCGCAGGTGAGGAGGCGGCCTATGGAGGCGGTGTCAGCGAAGTGCTCCTCGGCGTGGGCGGTGCGTTCGGCGGGGCAGGACTCGTCCTTTTTGTACCGAGCTTCCTTCCGCGCAGCGGCTGGGATCTCAAACCGCTGAAAGCAAGCCGATGATCGCGCGCATCGCTCCTGCGGTCATGATCGCGGTCCTGCTTGCTTCAACCGGCGCATCCGCAGAGGAGCGGTCTGGCGGGGCGACCGCGTGGCCTCCAAAGGATGGAAAGCCCGCTTCAGAGATCACCATTCTTCCTCCGCGCGAAGTTCCGAAAGGAACGACGGTGAAGGTGATGATCGACGACATCGAGATCGATGACGCGCGGGTCGGCCGACCGATCGCCGTTGCACCCGGCCCGCGCCGCGTCCGCTACGCCCTACGCGAGGGCACTGCCGAAGGGCCGACTCGCGAGGACGGCGTCTTTGTCGAACGTGGCGCGCGCGTACGCTTCGCGGTGCCATCGCTGGAGAAGAAACCTCACGTCCTTTCCATCGGCCTCGGAATCGCTGCTGCAATCGCGGGCGCCGCTTGCATGGGAGGGACAATCTGGGCGTTCCACTCGATCAACAAAGAGGGCCCCGAGCCCGCCAGCGGCGAAGAGGAAGAGCGCGGTGACTACCGCGGCCTGGCCAATCTCCTGGCAGGGGTCGCGTTCCTCGGATCGACCGGCTTGACCGCGGGAGGCATCGCGATCTCCGTGAATGGTGCCTCGCCGCAATGGACCTGGACCGAGCCGGCGCCGTTAAGCCGAGCACGTAGTCTCGCGGTAACGTTGTCCTTCTGAGGTCTGCGCGCTCGGGACAAGCCCGCGCGACCGCCGTGCGAACCGTCTGTCGCGCAGCACCCAAGCTTTCGCCCGGCCTCGCGGACTTGCCTGGATGTCGGGTCCTTGGTGCCTCCGCTCGAGAAGCGCCCGACCTACCCGCGCTCTCGGCGGCGACGGCTGAGGGCACTGTCAGCCGAAGATCGCGCCGATCTCCTCGGGCGGCGTGACGTCGAGCTGATCGAAGGTGCAATCTTTGGGCGCCTTGTCGTTGCGAAAGCGCTTGAACCGCGCGGCTGACTGGGCTTCCGGGCATAGCCGCGCGGTCCTGGCACGCGCGCTGATGCTGTTGCTCGCGCCTGGCCGTGTGCCATCCTCACCATCGAGGTTCCGGCGAATGCCCCGGCCGCCCGGCTACAGCTTCGAGCACTCGGCGAAAGTCTGGTCGAGCTCGACGGCGCGCCGCGCCTCAGGCTGCGCATCTACGGCGGCGGCAGGCCCAGCGCAGGCCCCTCGAGGCTACCGGCACAGCGCTGACCAGCAACTTGCAACATTGCCATTGCCGCATCACACACTGCGCAACCATTGTCTCGATTCGCCAATGCAATGGTCTGAATTGGCCTCGTGAGGCATGCCCCCCCTGGGCATGAAGAAGTACCCATGCGCCATTGCTTGCTGGCGGCCCCCGCTGGACGCTGACATGCGACTCATGGATGCTCGCGCGCTCGTTGTTCCAGTGTTGACGCGTCTCCATGCCCGAGCTGGCCGCAGAGTGGCGTGGTTTCGCCGCACGCGATGCGACGCTGATCTCCTCGATCTGAAGCAAGGTCTCCTGACGCCCGTCCATGTGGCAGGTCAAGGCCGCGCTGCTGATCTGGCGTTTTCCGAGAGAGTGACCGATGCCGCTGCAAATCGGTTCGAACACGCTGACCGAGCGAGACGCATCGCCACGAAGCTGGAGAGTCGAGCCCAAGCACTGACGATGCCTGCGACTGCGAAGGTGGCTGCCTCACGGCTCGGGAAACGGGGTCGTATCGAGCGCGAGGCAGCGAAGCTCCAGCAATGCTCGATGCCCCAGCGACCCTTCGCTAGCGTCCTGGGGTACGCATGCAGCTGACTTTCGTGTAGATTCCAACGCGATGCACCCCGGCACGTCGCGCCGCTTGCTCCCCGCATGTCTACTCTCCCTCGTGCTCGGCTGTGCCGCGAGCGAACCGCGGCGCTTCCCGTTGCGTGACCCTGTGTGGGTCGACGACGACTTGCGACCCGTCTCGGTCGAGTGCCGCGAAGAAAAGGGCGACGACGGCAAGCTCGAAAAGATCTGTCGGCCCGAGGACTACGTCTCGCCGTTCGCGTGGGACACCGCCGACAAGACCCTCTTTCGACCCGTCACCAGGTTCTTCGCGGCCGACAAGGGCTTCGAAGCGAAGAACGTCAACTCGATGGACGAAGTGCCGGATTCGTCCTGGTTCACGAATCGCATCGGGGTCCGAGGGTTCACGGTCGATGAGCTCAAGCAGGGTAGCTGCCCCAAGCTGATGCTCGACCCCACGAAAAACGACGAGGCGACCTGGGTCGTCGATCAAGGCAAGCCCAACGGCGCGAACCCTGGCTTCCGCGTCAACATCAAAGGCGTCGGCAAGTTCATGCTGAAGGCCGATCAAGCCGTCGAGGGAGAGAAAGCGACAGGGGCAACGGCGATCGCGGCGCGGCTGTATCACGCTGCCGGCTGGTGGACCGTGTGCGACACCGTCGTGTACCTGCCGAAGTCGCTGCTGAAGCTCACTCCCAACCTGGCGTTCTCCGATAACAGCGGCGTCAAGCGCATCTTCGACGAAGCCGCGCTGGAGAAGGTGCTGGGCGGCGCGCAAAAGCGCGGGGGTCTTTACCGCATGCTCGCATCGCGCTGGCTCGATGGCCGCACCGTGGGGCCGTTCAAGTACGAAGAGACGCGTCCAGACGACCCGAACGACGTCATCTCGCACGAAGACCGACGCGACTTGCGCGGCGCTCGCCTGATGGCAGCCTGGCTCGGCCATTTCGACTCGCGCGAGCAGAACTCGATGACGACTTGGATGAGCATGGACAAGAAAGAGAAGGACTCTTCTCCGGGTCACACCATCCATTGGTACATCGACCTCGGCGACAGCTTCGGCTCCCACTGGGAGTGGGACTCGCTGAACCGCCGAATCAACAAGAGCTATTACTTCGATCCCGGCGACGTCTTCTTGGATCTGATCTCGCTCGGTATTCCGCAGCGACCCTGGGACAAAGCCAAGGTGACGCCAGGCGCCGAGATGTTTTCGTTCTTTCCGAACGACGACTTCGAGCCGGAGAGCTGGAAAGGTGGCTACCCCAACCCGGCGTTCCAGCGCATGACCGAGCTCGACGGCGCTTGGGCTGCGCGGGTAATCACGCGCTTCACCAACGAGGGCATCGCAGCCGCGGTCGAGGTGGGCAACTACACCGACCCGTTCCACACGGCCCTCTTGACCAAGACGCTGATCAAGCGCCAGGGCAGAATTCGCGAGCGCTACTTCAAGAACTTGTCTCCCGTCGCCGACCTCAACGTGAAGGGGGCTCGACTTTGCGGCCGCGACCTCGCGCGCAGTGCCCATACGTGGCCCGATGCTCAGTTCAGCTACTCCGCCGAGCTCCACACGGGCCGCATGCTCGACCAAGTCGCCTCGCTGGCGCCTCGCGTCGGAACCGACGGCGAGGTTTGCGTCGACCTTCCTAGCGTCGCAAAAGGGGCGAATTTGCCCGATGCCAGCCCCGAGCGCTACGCCGTGGTCGACATCCAGAACGGCATCGCCGAAGGGCCTTTGCGGGCGCACCTGTATGATCTGGGCGGCGACAAAGGCTTCAAGCTGGTCGGCATCGAACGTCCGGAAAACACAGATCCAACCTGGTGACGGTCCGGCTCGGTTGATCTATGTTCCCGCGCCCGCGTGCCAATCAGCGCGGGTTGGAGGCGGCCATGGGGGCATCGATCGAAGTTCGGATCCAGAACCGCGGGCGTGTACGTGATGCAGCGGCGTCACGCGACGAAAGTCAGGTCGCCCACTGCGACCTGTGCGGTGACGACGTCGACGCTGTTGCCTCGACCGGCGAGAGTTTCGCCTGCAAGGCTTGTCTGCGCGGCAGGTTGGAAGCGATGACGGTGGCCACGTGGGTCCTCAAAGAGGCCGGCGACGCCGGTCTGCCTTGGGGCAAGGTAAGCGGCTGAAGCGGAAGCGCTCTGGCGAATACGGAGGATCGATGACGGATCGGCTACCCGAAGACCGCTCGGAAGCGGCGTTCGGTGATTTCAAGACGGCGCTCACGCGTGACCAGGCTCTCGTCGAGGCGAATCGGTGCCTGTTCTGCACCGACGCTCCGTGCGTGAAGGTGTGCCCGACGCACATCGATATTCCGCAGTTCATTCGCAAGATCGCGACTGACAACGTGAAGGGGTCGGCCAAGACGATCTTCGAGTCGAACATTCTCGGCATGAGCTGTGCCCGCGTCTGCCCGGTCGAGGTGCTCTGCGTGGGCGACTGCGTCTTCAACGAGATGGGCGTCCCTCCAATTCAGATCGGCAAGCTGCAGCGCTACTCCACCGACATCGCGTTCGAGCAAGACTGGCGCTTCTTTCAAGCAGGCCCCGACACAGGCAGGTCGGTCGGCCTGATCGGCGGCGGGCCTGCCAGCCTCGCCTGCGCGCACGAGCTCCGTCGACGGGGCCACCGCTGCACCATCTACGAAAAGCGCAGCGCCCTCGGTGGTCTCAACACCACCGGCGTTGCGCCCTACAAGATGCGCGCAGACAAGAGCGTCGAAGAGGTCGATTGGGTGCTCGCGATCGGCGGCATCGACATCAAGCTCGGGTTCGACGTCGGGGTCGACGCCACCCTGGAGGAGATCGAGGCGGACCACGACGCTGTCTTCTTCGGCGCGGGCCTGGGCGCAGACTCGGCGCTGGGCGTTGCCGGTGAGAGCTTGCCTGGCGTCTTCGGCGCCGTCGACTGGATCGAGAAGATGAAGCTCTCCAAGCTGCCGGTCGACAAGGCCTCGACCTGCGTCGTGGTCGGAGGTGGCAACACCGCCATCGACGCAGTACGCGAGGCAAAGGGCCTCGGCATCGAGAACGTGCTGATGGTGTACCGCGGTGTCGAGGACAAGATGTCTGGCTACGCGCACGAGTGGGACGCCGCCAAGTCCGAGGGCATCACGGCCGAGTGGCGCACGCTCCCAATTGCATTCGAAGGCAATGGTCGCGTCGAACGCGTGAAGTGTCAGCGCATGGACGTGAATAAGAAGCCGATCGCCGGCTCCGAATTCACCATTCCGGCGAGCTTGGTATTGGTCGCCATCGGTCAATCGAAGCTCGGCAAAATGCTGGAGAAGCTCGCGGGTGTGAAGATCGAGGCGGGCCGCGTCACGACCGACGACAACGGCTTCACCGGTCGCAAAGGGTGGTACGCGGGCGGCGATTGCCGCAACGGCGGCAAAGAGGTCGTCAATGGTGTCGCCGAGGGCAAAGCGGCTGCCGTCGCCATCGATTCTTTCTTGCGAGGAGGCCACAATGGTTGATCTGTCGACCAATTGCGCGGGGATCAAATCTCCCAACCCGTTTTGGCTCGCGTCGGCACCTCCTGCCAACTCGGGTGGGCAGATCCAACGCGCGTTCGATCTCGGCTGGGGCGGCGCCGTGTGGAAGACGCTGGGCACTCCGATTCAGAACGTCTCGAGCCGGTTCGGCGCGACCAACGTGCGCGGGGTGCAGGGTGCTGGCTTCAACAACATCGAGCTCATCACTGATCGCTCGCTCGAGATCAACTTTCGCGAGATCTACGAGACCAAGCAGAAGTACCCGAAACATGCAGTGATCGTCTCGTTGATGGTCGAGACCCGCGAAGAGTGGAAAGACATCATCAAGCGCTCGGTCGACACTGGCGCCGACGGCCTCGAACTCAACTTCGGCTGCCCGCACGGCATGTGTGAACGAGGCATGGGCTCCGCTGTCGGCCAAGAGCCGCGAGTCAACCAGGAGATTACGTCGTGGGCGGTCGAGTACTCCAGCATTCCGGTGCTGGTGAAGCTGACGCCCAACGTCGCAGACATCGTCCCCCACGGCCTCGCGGCGCGGCGTGGCGGCGCGCATGGTGTTTCGCTGATCAACACGATCAAGAGCATCATCAGCGTCGACATCGACCGGTTCGTCCCCGAACCGCGCGTGGGTGGCCTGAGCACCAATGGCGGCTATTGCGGCGCCGCCGTCAAGCCGATCGCTCTGCACATGGTGGCGGCGTTGGCGCGCGCCGAGGGTTTTGGCCTCCCCATCAGCGGCATTGGTGGCGTCAGCAATTGGCGCGATGCGGTCGAGTTCATCCTGCTCGGCTCGACCAGCGTGCAGGTGTGCACCGAGGTCATGCTGCGCGGCTTCCGCATCGTCGAAGACATGATCGACGGCCTCGAGAATTACATGCAGAGCCACGGCTTCGAGACCATCGACTCGATGGTGGGCAAGGCCGTGCCGGCCTTCAGTGAATGGGGCAACCTCGATCTCAACTACGAGACCGTGGCGAAGATCGACCCGGAGAAGTGTATCGGGTGTCAGCTGTGCGTCGCCGCCTGCCAAGACGGTGCGCACCAATGCATCTGGGGGCAAGGTAGCCCGGACGTGATGCGTCTCGGCCTGACTGCACCGGCAAACGCACACAGCCGTGTGCCGCTGATCGACGAGTCCGAGTGTGTCGGCTGCAACCTCTGCAAGATCGTCTGCCCAGTGCCTGACTGCATCTCGATGGTCGAAGTCGACAATGGCTTCGCCGCGTCTACCTGGAACCAACACGTCACCGACGGCAAACCGCTGCGCCCCAAAAAGGGCGCCCACTAACTCGTAAGCGAGGGTCTCTCATGAGCAAGATCGTCAAGTGTGGCCTCATCCAATGCAGCAATCCGCTGAACGACGAGACCAAGCCCGTCAGTGAGATCCAAAAGGCCATGGTGGACAAACACATCCCCATGATCGAAGACGCCGGCAAAAAGGGCGTGCAGATCTTGTGTCTGCAGGAGATCTTCAATGGCCCCTACTTCTGCCCCAGCCAAGACCCGCGCTGGTACGAGGCGGCTGAAGAGATGCCTGGCCCGACAGTCGAGCTGATGTCGAAGTACGCCAAGAAGTACAACATGGTGATGGTCGTCCCCGTGTACGAGCGGGAGATGAGCGGTGTCTTTTACAACACCGCCGCCGTCATCGACGCTGATGGCCAGTACCTCGGCAAGTATCGTAAGCAGCACATTCCCCAAGTGCGCCCTGGCTTCTTCGAAAAATTCTTCTTCAAACCCGGCAATGGTGGCTACCCCGTTTTCCAGACGCGCTACGCCAAGGTCGGCGTCTACATCTGCTACGACCGCCACTTCCCCGAGGGCGCGCGCTGTCTGGGCCTCAATGGCGCCGAGATCGTGTTCAATCCGTCGGCGACGGTGCAAGGCCTCTCGCAATACCTGTGGAAGATCGAGCAGCCGGCCCACGCTGTGGCCAACGGCTACTTCATGGGCAACATCAACCGCGTCGGCACCGAGCCCCCGTGGAACATCGGCAAGTTCTACGGCACCAGCTACTTCGTGAACCCGCGTGGGCAGATCATCGCCGAAGCATCGGAAGACAACGACGAGCTCATCACGGCGGATCTCGATCTCAAGATGATCGACGAAGTGCGATCCACGTGGCAGTTCTACCGTGACCGCCGGCCGGAAGCCTACGAAGAGATCACGGAGATCTAGTGTCCTGTCCGCTAAATTTGTAGCAGTCGCTCGGCGGCCCCCGACGTAGCGAGGGGCACGCCGAGCTCGGCGTTCTGCATCAATTTGCGTCCAGGCACCGTTGCTTGTTGGTGTGGTGGACTTAGGGCCCACCACACTAGGGCTGGCTCAATGGGCTTGGAGGCTGCTCGGCAAGCCGCGCCAGCCCATCCCGAAGTTTGCAAAAGCTCGGTGACCTGTTTGAATACAAGGACATGTGTGGGCCGATCTTTTCGGCCCATTCGTTCTTGATCTGGCCCGGGAGTGGCCAGCCTACGCGTTTCACCGCAGTTGCTCCACCGGGGTACACGGCATTGGCCATTAGCTCCCAAGTGTCACACTGGCTGTCCTGAACATAGCCCGCGAGAACGCTGAGTTTGGCGCGCGGAAATGCTTTGAGCAATGCGGGTTGGTCGCCCAGATACCAGGCCTCGAGCTCCTCGATTGCCAGGCGAAACATTGTGGTCGACTGGGTTCCGCACGCCACAGCAAGCTCCTTCAGCTCCTGAAGGAAGGTCTTGCAGTCGCGCTGGTCGGTGTCGAGTACCACCACCACGGCGTCGACGCCTGGTGTTTTTGCGTATCCGCGCAGCAGTCGTGGCAACTGGTCCAGAAGGATCCGCTTTGCTGGGTCCCCGCCCTTTTTCATGCCTGGCGGAATTCGCCCGATTCCCTTGTAAGGATGAATGCGCCAGGTGTGTGTGGGTCCCTCGGGCCCAAGCAGCTCGGGCAGCAGTATGCCTAACAGCTTTGCGCCGGAACTGTCCTCGACCACGAACTCGATGTGCACTTTACTTCTCGTCCAGATAGTCGCTGTACCATAGGCCTCCGAGCGGCAGCCCCTCTTCGACCAGGTGGCGAACGTTGTCCAGGTCAGACACCCTTCGAACAACGGAGTAACCGTCGATGCCTTTCTCGAGAATCCAAACCTCATTCGCTGCGAGCGCGTCGACGAAATAAGGCTGATGTGTCGTCACGAAGATCTGGGGCGCATTCTTCTTTCCCGTAGCGCGCGCTCGGAACTCTTGGGCAAGCGCTTCAAGCAGCTTGTGATAGAGGCCGTTCTCCGGTTCTTCTATGCATATGAAGGGCGGAGGATCCGGGTCCTCCATCAGCAGCAGGTACGCGAACATCTTCAGCGTACCGTCTGACATTTGCTGCGCGTAGAACGGATCCGCAAATGCGCCGTCGTTGAACCGCAGAACCACTCTTTTGTCGAGTGTCACGTCAGTGGAAATGGATGACACTCCGGGGATCTTCGAAGCGATCCGCGTGAGGATGTTCTTGAAGCGATCCGGGTGTTCGCGTTCCATGAACTGCACCACGTTGCCGATGTTGTCGCCGTGGCTGTTCAGGTGCTTCTGTGGACCGGCTGACGGGAGGCTGCGCGCTGCATCGGGATAGAAGTAGGAAAGATACCAGCCCTTCAGAAAGTCCCTGAATTGGTGGATGCGCGGGTGTTCCCTCAGCGTGCCGAGCGTGGCGATTCCCAGTTGTCGCAGATCCGTCAGCTCGACGGTCTCGAGGGCCGTGTCCTCCTCGCCCGCCTTCGCCTCCACGGCCTCATTTCCCGCCCAAACGGTTCCCTTGCCGTGGTGGAGTCGCAGAAAGGGGTACGGTCGCCCATGCGTCTGTCCCTTGCGGCGCTGTTTCAGTAATTCCGATTCGACAAGCGGCCGACCCGTGCCGTCGAGATTGATGGCCAACTCATAGGTCATCGGTCGTTCGGCGTGGGCCTCGCGGTAGTAGATCTCGAACCGGATGGGATCTGTTGTTCCGAGCGAACGAAGGCGCTCGAAGCCGCCCCTTTGCTTCATGTCACACGCCGTCTCGACATCGTGGGACAGGCAGTCGGCGACGAAGCCGAAGGCGTCGAAGAGCGTGCTCTTTCCAACGCCGTTCTTTCCGATGACGACGGTGAATGGCGTCAGAGGCTCACCGGTCTGCTGGCCGGATAGCTTGCCGAGTGTGACATCGCGAAGCGCGCGGTAGTTCTGAACTCGAAAGCCTTCAATTAGAGCCATTGCCTAGTCCTCTGGGCGGCGCTCGGTCGCCTGCAAGCGTGGGAAGCATACGCCCATCACAGAGGTGGTGCGCCGTGAACAGCGCTGGGCGGGAGGCGATGAGGCGTGCTCTTCGAGCGGGCGCGGCGGTGCGGCTGTCGCAACGGGAGCCGGGCTACTGACGCAATATCGCTCTCACAGCACAGAATCGCGCCTCGCCCGAGTCCGGGCGCGGTTTCCGCCTCGGGGCTGAGCACCGGCCTTGCCGCTGATGGGCAGGCAGCACGCCCGATTGCGTTCCGGCGGCCTCGGCAGTACGACAAACGCCGCACTGGAGGCTACATGAGCTCGACGATCATTCGCGGCGGCACAGTCGTTACAGCTGAAGGTGAGCGTCGCTTCGACGTGCTGATCGAAGGCGAGACGGTCAAGGCCGTCGGTCTCGACCTCGACAGCGCGGGCGCAAAGGTTATCGACGCAGGTGGCGCCTACGTGATGCCGGGCGGCATCGACCCACACACGCACATGCAGCTGCCCTTCATGGGCACTGTCGCGTCAGAAGACTTCTTCACTGGGACCAGCGCGGCTGCGGCGGGCGGCACCACCACGATCATCGACTTCGTGATCCCGAACCCACAGGAGCGCATCCTCGACGCCTACAAGAAGTGGCGTGGCTGGGCGGAGAAGTCGGCGGCCGACTATTCACTGCACGTCGCCATCACCTGGTGGGACGACACCGTTCACGAAGACATGGCCACCCTCACCAAAGAGCACGGGGTGAACAGCTTCAAACATTTCATGGCGTACAAGAACGCAATCATGTGCGACGACGAGATCCTCGTCTCGAGCTTCACGCGAGCGCGCGAGCTCGGTGCGCTCTGCACGGTGCATGCGGAGAACGGCGAGCTCGTCTTCAGGCTCCAAAAAGAGATCTTCGAGAAAGGGATCACCGGCCCCGAGGGCCACCCGCTGTCGCGCCCACCCGAGGTCGAGGGTGAAGCCGCGAACCGCGCCATTCGCATCGCAGAGGTGCTGGGTGTGCCGCTCTATCTGGTGCACACCTCGTGCATCGACGCGCTCGAGGCGGTCACCCGTGCTCGCTTGGAGGGCCAACGCGTGTTCGCCGAGGTGCTTTCGCAGCACCTCGTGATCGACGAGTCGGTGTACCGCGACCCGGATTGGAACAAGGCTGCCCACTACGTGATGAGCCCGCCGTTCCGTCCGAAGGAGCATCAAGCCGCGCTGTGGAAGGGGCTGCAGTCCGGCATGCTGCAGACGACGGCCACCGACCATTGCTGCTTTTGCACGCCGCAGAAGCAAGCCGGCGTCGACGACTTCCGCAAGATCCCGAACGGCACCAATGGCGTCGAAGATCGCATGGGCGTGCTGTGGCACCACGGCGTGCGCACGGGCCGTCTGACGCCGAGCGAATTCGTCGCCGTCACCAGCGCGAACGCCGCCAAGATCTTCAACATCTACCCGAAGAAGGGCACCATTGCTGTTGGTAGCGACGCCGACATCGTGGTGTGGGATCCGGAGAAGGCGCGCACCATCTCTGCGAAGACCCACCACCAGAACATCGACTTCAACATCTACGAAGGCATGAACATCACCGGTGGCCCCGCAGTGACGCTCTCGCGTGGCAGCGTGCTCTGGCAGAACGACCAGCTGACCACCACCAAGGGTGCCGGCAAGTACGTCGATCGCCCGTGCTTCCCCGAGTACTGGGGCGCACAGAGGGCGCGCAACCGCGCGGTGGAGCCGAGCAAAGTCGAGCGCGTGCGACCTGCCATCGCGAAGTGAGTGGTGGGGCTCAGGCGCTCCGCAGGAGGGGCACTTGGGTCCACCAACTTTCGATCTCCCCGCGTTCGCTTTTGGTGAGCGGTAGGTCGTTGCGCATGTT
>Ga0209181_10000813_pt1 | contig 56926 bp, 56 predicted proteins | sample MAT05_FD_187208 | JGI IMG/M metagenome (GOLD analysis project Ga0209181, IMG submission 187208) | Freshwater microbial communities from Lake Fryxell liftoff mats and glacier meltwater in Antarctica - MAT-05 (SPAdes) (version 2) | ecosystem: Environmental > Aquatic > Freshwater > Ice > Liftoff...
CTCCGGAAGGTATTGCCTAAACTCCGCTTGTTCCTTCACGAGGGGACCACAGCAGAAATTCACGGGAAACTGCTGAAGGGCGAGCTCGACCTCCTACTGCTCGCCCTGCCTTTCGACCTCGATAACGTCGAAGTGCAGCCGCTGTTCAGGGATGCGTTCCGCCTGGCCTGCCGGCGTGGTACCCAGCTGGTCAACCCGACCAATTACAACTACAGCCGCCTCGACCGGGACTCTGTGTTGCTGCTCAATGAGGGGCATTGCCTGCGGGAGCACGCCATATCCGCCTGCAAGCTGAAGAGTGCGGAAAAGATCAGCCCCTTCCAGGCCTCAAGCCTCCTCACGCTGATTGAAATGGTGGACGCAGACCTCGGCATAACCTTCCTGCCAGAGATGGCAGAAGGCTCGGCACTGCTCGCCGGGACCCGCGTGCAGACCTATCCGCTGCCCGGGCGCAACTACCGGGAGATCGGACTCGTCTGGCGGCAGGGGTCCACCCGAGGCACGGAGTTTCGCCAGCTGGGCAACCACTTTCGCCAGCTCGCTGGTGCCGAGACGCCTCGCTAGAACACCGAGCCGGACCCAGGGATTGCCGTATGCCTACCCGGCGTGACGTTCTCGGTGCCGGAGGTCTGGCCCTGGCAGGTCTGTCTCTCGGCAGTTGCCAGTCTGCCAACGACGAGTATGAGACTGTCGCGGCGGGTATCTGGCGGCACGCACCCGCAGCCTTCGGTTGAGACCCAGGCCAGGTTTTGGACTTGACGCGTGTCTTGTAATTGACAGAGTGTCAAAGACGCCGGTAGTCTGCCGGTCATGCACCCCATAACCCTCCGTCGCCAGGAAGAAAAAGAGCGTCGCCGGAACGACATCCTCGACGCGGCCGAGCGGGTGGCGGCAGAGGGCGGACTGGAGAGTCTCAACATGGACCAGGTCGCCCGGGAAGCCCGACTCTCCCGCGGCCTTCTTTACGTCTACTTCCGGGACAAACACGACCTGGAGTCCGGCATCTGCGAGCGCGCCCTGTGCGATCTGTACACCCGCTTCGAGACACTCGCCCCGGCGAAGCAGACGGGTCTTGACCACGTCGTCGCCCTCGGACGCGCCTACGTGGCCTTCGCCGCCGAGTGTCCCCTGCAGTTCGAGGCCCTGGTGCGCTTCGAGGCGACGGACGCAGCAACGATGGGGACCGAAAGCAACGACTACGCCTGCCTCGCCGCCGGCGCCCGCGTTCACGCCCTGATCACCGCCGCCCTGGAAGCCGGGATGCGCGATGGCTCGATCGCGCCCTCTGCAGGCAGCCCGAACACGATTGCCCTGGCCCTCTGGGCGATGACCCACGGCACGATCCAGGTCGCAAGAATGAAGCGCGCGGTCCTGACGCAGCACGGCGTTACACCCGAGGCGCTCGTGGAGCAGACGCTGCGCATGGCCGCTGTCTCACTGAGCGGGGGGAAGTGATGCGTAGCCCCCTTCCGCTCCTGATCCTGGCAGCCCTCCTGCTGGCCGCCTGCCGACCCGCGGAGCAGCCGGCCGCGAAAGAAATTACTCGCGCAGGCACGGCCGTGGTTACCGCCGGACCCGCGCAGCCAGCCGTCAATACGAACGGCTTCATCACCACCCGGGAGGAACTGAAGCTGTCCTTCAAGGTGGCCGGGATCGTGCGGAATGTCGCCGTCAAGGAAGGTCAGGCTGTCCGCGCCGGCCAGCAGCTGGCGATTCTCGAGCTCACCGAAGTTGATTCCCAGGTGGAGCAGGCCCGGCAACTGGCGGACAAGGCTGCCCGGGATCAGGTCCGGGGCGCGAAGTTACGGGCTGACGGCTTGATCAGCGAACAGGACCTGGAGACTCTCCGGACCCAGGCTGCCGTGTCTCAGGCTACGTTGCGTTCTGCGGAGTTCAACCAGAAGTTCTCCACCATTCTTGCTCCCCGGGACGGGGTCGTGCTGCGCAAGCTGGTGGAGGATCGGGAATTCGTCCAGCCCGGGCAGTCCGTCCTGGTTATTGGCCCCAGGGAAGGCGGCTACATCCTGCGCGCCGGACTGTCCGATCGGGACATCGTCCGGCTGCAACTCGGTGATCCGGCAACCGTGACTGCTGACGCGTTCCCCGGCCAGACACTTAAGGGCCGTATCTCGGTGTTGCCCGGTGCCGCCGACCCGGCAAGCGGGCTGTTTCAGATCGAGGTGGCACTGGACCCTGCGTCGGTTCAGCTCGTGAGCGGCCTCTCTGCCCGGGTACAGATCAATCCCGTCCTTGCTGCCAGGTCGACCTTGCCCTACGCCCCCATCGCCGCCGTCGTTGAAGCTGAGGGCGATCGCGCGGCCGTGTTTGTTCTTGAGGACGGCGTTGCCCGCCGGCGTGCCGTCCGTGTCGCATTCATCGCGGCGGCGGCCATCGCCATTGCGGAGGGCCTCAAGGTCGGCGAAACCGTAGTGACGGACGGCGCCCTCTACCTGGAGGACGGCGAGCAGATTCAGGCCGTCGCACCCGCGATTACTCCCGGCGCATGACACTGCTCGAGTACCCGATCCGGCGTTTCCAGCCCACGCTGGTCGCTTTTCTCTGCCTCATCGCCCTCGGCATTTACGCCTTCCTCAACGTGCCACGGGAGGAGGATCCGTATTTCAAGATCTCGGCGTTCATCATCTCGGTGATCCTTCCCGGAGTAGACCCGATCGACGTTGAGCGCCTCGTTGCGAAGCCTATCGAGGACAAGCTGGCCGAGCTCGACGACGTCAAGGAAATCGAAACCACCATCGTGGACGGTCTCGCGGTGGTGGTGATCGAGTTCGAAGCGTTCACTGATCCTGACAACAAGTACGATGACGTCCAGCGAGAGATCGGCGCCTTGCGCCCCAGCCTTCCCGCAGAGATTACGCGACTGGAGATCCGCAAGTTCAGTCCTGCGCTGGTCAACACGGTCCAGTTCGCCTTGGTCTCCGCGACGGCCACGTACCGGGAACTGGAGGACATCGCCCGGAACCTAAAGGATCGCCTGAAGACCATCGATGGCGTCCGCACGGCCGAGAGCTGGGCTTTCCCCTCCCGCGAACTGCGTGTGGAGGTGGACCTGGGCCGGATGGCAAAGCTCGGTCTGACGCCAGGCGAGTTGCTGGAGGCCCTGAAAAGCGGCAACAGCAACGTCCCTGCAGGCACGCTCGATCTGGGGCCGCGCAGTTTCACACTGAAGACTTCAGGCAGCTACGCCTCCCTCGAGCAGGTTCTGGATACCGTTATCGTCCGTCGGGACGGGGCCAGCCCACGGGTACGGGACGTCGCGCGGGTGTACTGGGCAGACCAGCCCCTGACCTACATCGGCCGCTTCAACGGCCAACGTGCAGTGTTCGTCACTGCCAACCAGAAGGATGGCTTCAACATCCTGAAAGTTCGCGAGCGCATAGCATCAGCTGTTGCCGAATTCGAGGAGCAGATTCCTGGTCGCATCAAGCTTGAGTGGGGCTTTGATCAGTCGCGCAATGTGTCAAGCCGACTGAACCGGCTGTCGATCGATCTGGGGATCGCTGTTGCGCTGGTGAGCATTACCCTGCTGCCGCTGGGGTTGCGGGCCGCCGGGATCGTGATGATCTCAATTCCGCTCTCACTGTCCTTTGGTCTGGCCAGCATCTACTTTCTGGGTTTTTCCCTTAATCAGCTCTCGATAGCGGGATTTGTCCTGGCTCTTGGCTTGCTGGTAGACGACTCGATTGTGGTCGTTGAAAATATCAGCCGGCATCTGCGGATGGGATACAGCCGCGCAGAGGCCGCGCTGAAGGGGACGCAGCAGATCTTCCAGGCCATTCTGGGCTGCACAGCGACGCTCCTGTTCGCCTTTCTGCCGTTGATGGTGCTGCCAGAGACGGCAGGCAAGTTCATCCGGGTATTGCCCGTCACGGTGGTCGCCACCATTATCGGCTCACTGCTGATAGCGCTCTTCATCATTCCTTTCATTGCTAGCCGGGTGTTGCAGCCCGCTGAAGAGGCTGGTGGCAATCGCATCCTGCAGCGCATGATGGGCCTGATTGAACGCTGGTACCGTCCGGCCCTCGAGTTCTGCCTTGCCCGACCGCGCAGTACCGCCATTATCTCAGTCGGCGGCTCACTGCTGGTCACACTGTTGCTGGTGCCTGTAGTCGGCTCAAGCCTGTTTCCCAAGGCCAATGCACCGATGTTCCTGGTCACGATCGAAACACCGAACGGATCGAGTCTTGCCGCAACTGATGACGCCCTCCGGTTCGCGGAATCAAAGGTGGCCGCCATGCCTGAGGTGCGGGACTATTTTGCCAATCTCGGGCACGGAAATCCCCAGATCTACTACAACAAGCTCCCCAGGCAGGACGCAGCGAACTATGCCGAGCTGTTCGTGCTGCTTGAGGAGTACAGCACCCGCGGTACTCCCCGGAAGCTCGAGGCTCTCCGCCAGGACCTCGAGAAATACCCTAACGCCCGGATCTTCGTTGACGAATTTGTGAATGGCCCGCCGATCACGGCGCCAATCGCTGTCCGGATCGTCGGCCCGGACCTTGGGACTATCGAGGCACTCTCCCGCCAGGTTGAAGCGCTTGTCCGGAAAGTCCCCGGAACCCGGGAAGTCGATAATCCCCTGCGCGTTCCCCGGACCAATCTCCGCCTCACATTGGACGCGCAGAAGGCAAGTCAGCTTGGCGTCCCCACGGCAACCTTCGATCAGGCCGTACGGCTCTCAGTCGCCGGCATTGAGGTGGGGAAGTACAACGAGACCGATGGCGAGCAGTACGCGATCGTGGTGCGAACCCCCGTGAGCGCCCGGGCCAACCTGGCTGTGCTCGAGGAGATTCGTGTGCCCAGCCTTGGCGGCAGCTCGCTGCCACTCGCCCAGCTGGCGACCCTGGAATTCGAGAAGGCGCCTTCACAGATCCAGCGCTACGGCCGCGAGCGCTCAGCCACGATCAACGCCGATGTCGACCCGGGCCTGAACACCGCGAAGATCACGGCTGATGTCGTCCGGGAGCTCGAGCGATTCGACTGGCCCAGGGGTTATCGCTACCTGCTCGGCGGCGAGGCCCAGTCAGGTTCCGAATCCTTCAGCGGCGTCGGCATTGCCGCCATCGTGGCGCTCTTTGGCATCTTCGCTGTGCTCGTGATTGAGTTCGGCAGCTTCAAATCGACGCTCATCGTGCTGACGGTCGTGCCAATCGGCCTCGTCGGGGGCTTTCTCGCGCTCCTCGCCACGGGCAACAGTGTTTCCTTCACCGCCAGCATCGGTTTGATTGCTTTGCTTGGCATTGAGATCAAGAACTCCATCCTTCTGGTGGACTTCACGAACCAGCTTCGCGCCCAGGGCGTCGCCCTGGACGAGGCTATCGAGCGCGCTGGCGAAACCCGCTTCGTGCCTATCCTCCTGACTTCCGCTACCGCCATTGGTGGCCTGCTGCCGCTGGCGCTGCAGAACGTCGGTCTCTACAGCCCCATGGCCTGGGTCATCATTGGTGGCCTGCTGACGAGCACGTTTCTGGCGCGCCTCGTCACGCCCGTGATGTACAAGCTCTTTACTCCCGACGTCGAGGTAAAGCCCGTACCGTTCGCCTAGACCGTTCTTCGCTAACCGTGACGGGCATCATTCCAATGCCGGTGCCTATGGCGCGACGATCAGGCTGTCATGAGCGAATCGAAGCGACCCGCTTCCAGTACGGACCGCAACGGGGAAACGGTTCGCCTGCACCATGGCCTGCATTTCAACGATTGTGAAGCGACCGGGCACCATTCGCCGGTCTACATCGAGTATCTCTGCCTGGACCTCAAGCCCCACCTTCTCGCCATTCTCCGGGAGCTGGAGACCCGTGCGGCGATGGTGCTCGCCGGGGAGCCCCGGCGGCGGGTACTGGCCCTGCTGTACGACTGGCAGGACACCGAGCGGGAGAATCTCGCGAGCTTCTTTATCCAGTGCTCTGATGCCGAGTCCCCCTGGCAACTGGGCTTCGGCCATGTGGGATCCGGCCACATGGGCATCACCGACCCGGCGTTGTGGCAGCAGCACCTGGATGAGTTCCGGGAGAACATCTGGATGACGGTGGTCAGAGAGAGTCGCAAGAGCGCGCGACGCCATCCTGGCTAACTGGCCCTTCCTGACCAGCCTGATCACCGCAGCCATTGGCGTCTTCGGCTCGTCGGGCGGGCGTGCCCGGGAAAGCCCGCAACCTGAACGGGTCCTCGCCGCGACTCTCGTCCGGGTTGTCGACGGCGACACCGTCAAGGTGAATCTCGCCAGCGGGCCGCTCACGATCCGCCTGCACGGCATCGACGCGCCTGAGAGTGACCAGCCCCTGGGCCCCGCTGCCACCAAAGCCCTGCGGAGTCTGGTGGAAGGCCGGCCTCTGGAGATTGAACCCATCGAGCAGAGTGACGCCTACGACCGAATGGTGGCGAAGGTGTTTGTCCATGGCGATGACGTCAATGCCCGGATGGTCGAGACCGGCTATGCCTGGGCCTATCGGCAGTACCTTCGCCGCGAACCCGGAGACGAGGGCTACTGCCGGCTTGAGGCCGGGGCGCGGGCGGCAGGGCGGGGCGTGTGGGTGGGCTCTAAAGCGCAATGGGATCCGCCCTGGAACCATCGCGCGCGACGGGACGGCAAAGAGGTTGCCGACAGACGCTACGCGGACGAAACCCGGGAACGCTGCATGGCTGCCATTGGTGAGCCGCGAAAAAGGGGGAGCGTTGGTTCTGCAGCGTGGCAGAGGCAAAGCGCGCGGGCTGGCGGGCTCCGAAATAAGGGCTGCCGTCAGAGCCTGGCCAGGTCGTTCCGGGCGTCCGCGCTGTCCGGTGCCAGTCTGAGCGACGTCTCCAGAGCGTCCCGGGCTTTCGCCTTGTCGCCCTCTGCGACCCAGGCGCGGCCGATGTAGAGCCAGGTCTCCGCTTCGCCGAAGAGGGGTTCGCTGGAGCCGGTGGGCCGGGACGCTACAAAGAGCTGCTCCGCGCGCTTCAGTTGCTTGAGCGCTCGCGTCGCACTACCCCCGAAGAGAGCAGGCGTCAGCAGGTCGCTGACCCCGGCCTGGAAGACGACCCAGGGATTGTCCGGCGCGAGCTTCAGCGCGGCCGACATTTCCCGGCCGGCCGCCACACCCCGCGTGGCGGCCCTCAGCACGTAGTAGTTCGAGCTCGCGCCCAGGCAGGAGGCATACAGGGCCCGCGCCTGGGCATAGTCGCTGCGGCGCTTCAGCAGCGATGCCAGCGGGTCGATGCACTGCTCGAGGTAATCCCGCGCCTGGCCTTTGTCGGTACCTGGAATCGCCGACTGCCGCAGGCGGGCGAAGGCCGCGTAGTAGGTGGCCAGGTCGTCCTGATCTGACTCGCTGCCCGCCTTCTTCAGTTCGGCGACGACAGTCTCGATCGCCCGGGCGTCCCGCGCGTTGTAGCCCTGCTCGATCCGATCCCGATAGGGCAACAGGCTGTCCGCCGCCCAGGCGGGCAGCCCAGCGATACTGCCAAGGAGCAGGATCAGCGGCGCGTAGCGGGACATCGTTACTGACGGGATCATCTGGTCCTCAGGGTGAAGTTGAGCGCGCCCGCAGTGCGCGTTTCAGCAAGCGTGCCACAGCCTCCGCCAGTGGTACATCGTCCTCCGCAAGGCCGCGCACGGACAGATAGACGCGGCTCGTAATCGGGATTTCGGTCCACTGTTCCGGAGCGCCGGGTGGACTGCGCCGGGCGTTCAGGGTCGGCCGGACTTCAAGCTCCCTGAGCAGCTCACCCAGTTCGGGATCGGCCGCTGCAGCCTCGACCCCAGTGCCCAAAGCTGCGGGTGTCGTCGTTGCCATAATTGGGGGCGCCGCCAGGACCGGCAGCCCAGGGTGGGTCTCGTCGTGATGGGCTTCCGGCGGAGTCGGGGCCGGGGCCGGCGGCCTTTCCCCGCTGAAGCGCTTGCGTATGCCCGCGTCGGCCAAGCCATAGCTCCGCCGCTCACCCGCGGGAGCACGGGAGGGCTCGACCGTTGTCGACGATGCAGCGACCTCCGGGAACTCTGGCGTTGTGGGTGGTACAGGGGTTGTCTGGAACGGCGCGGGCAGTTCCGCAAACAACACCGTCAGGGCGTCGACGGGCAGGCCCCGGCTGAGCAGATCCCCTATGCCGGCGGCGTCGAGGGCCCCGAGGGCCCGGCGAATCTCTGCCAGCGTCGCGGTGAGTAGCTTGCCCTCCGCCTGAAGCGTCTTCACGCCCTGGATAAAGAGCAGCCGCTGCATGCAGTCCGCGGGGTAGCGGGTGTGGGGACCCCGCCGGCCGACCTTGGGCAAGAGGCCCGACTGGATGTAGTAGACGATGGTGCGCCGGTCGAAGCCGGTGGCAGCGACCAGTTCGGCAAGGGAGTGGCTTCGGTCTCCGGACATGCCCTCAGACTATTCGTCAGTATAGACAGTGTCAACTAGTGGCAACTCGGCGATAGCGGAACCGGCCCGGCACGGCGAGACCGGCGTTAAAAAGCGGTAACGTGGCCGTTTTGGCGACGATCGTCGCCGAAAACTTAGCGATAAGGTCGCGAGCGCACCAACGCTACCTGGACCGGACTGCTACCATCTAACCCAGCATGTTTCCCCTCAGCGACGAAAACCCCCATTTCCTGACGCCCTATACCACCTACGTGCTGATCGCGCTGAATATCGCGGCGTGGGTCTTGGTTCAGGGACTGGGGATGGAGCCCCGCCTCGGAGCTTCGGTGTGCACGCTGGGGCTGGTGCCCGGGGAGTTGCTGCAGACGCTGGCGGCCGGCACGCGTTTCGAGATCGGACCAGGCACCTACTGCGTACTCACTGACACCCCCAACTGGCTGACGGCCGTGAGCCACATGTTTCTGCATGGCGGCTGGCTGCACATCATCGGCAACCTCTGGTTTCTCTGGATCTTTGGCAACAACGTCGAGGATTCCATGGGCCACCTGCGTTTTGCCGCCTTCTACCTGCTCTGTGGCCTCGCTGCCGCGGTGGCCCAGATCCTGGCGGACCCTGCCGCCGGGATACCGATGGTGGGGGCCTCCGGCGCCATCGGCGGGGTGATGGGTGCCTATGTACTACTCTACCCAAAGGTGCGGGTAAAGATGCTCATCTTCCTGGGCTTCTTCATCACGACCTTCACCATTCCTGCGTTCTGGATGCTGGGCTATTGGTTCATCGCCCAGCTCATCGGTGGCGTGGGCTCCATGGGCGCGCAGGGCGGCGGGGTGGCCTTCTGGGCGCATATCGGGGGCTTCGTGGCCGGCGCTGCGCTCGTTCTGCTCTTCCAGGATCCGGAACTGGTGCGCCGGCATCCCCACCGGGGCTGGCGGGCCGACACCTAGCCGGGACGCCCGCGAGCCGCTCATGGCAGAATGACTGTCCGGATCCGAGAGGCCTCCAGTCATGACCGTTACCAGCCCCGCTGCACTCCTACTTCTGGTCCTCGCCACCACCCTGTTGGCAGGTGGGGCCGAAGCGGCCAAGTCGGGAGCCCCAAAGCTCTCGGGCCAGCAGGCGTGGGTCGCCCAGGGCGGCAAGGTTGACCTCGCTGCGTCGGCCCTCACCCAGGCGGAACTCGCGGCCCTGCGGCCTCGCTACGAGGATCTGAAGCCGCGCATCCACACCAGCTCGCAGTAGCCGCGCCGCCTCCAGTCCCACCATGTTTCCCCTTCGTCAGTGGCAGCGCTGGGCGGTGCTCGCCGTCCTCAGCGGTGCGGCGGGCCTCGTTCAGGCCGCAGATGTCACGCTGCTCAACGTGTCCTACGACCCCACCCGGGAGTTGTACAAGCAGTACGACGCGGCGTTTGCCCAGTACTGGAAGGCCAAGACCGGGGACACCGTCACTGTCCGGCAGTCCCACGGGGGCTCCGCCAAGCAGGCCCGGTCCGTGATCGACGGACTGCCAGCAGATGTCGTTACCCTGGCCCTTGCCTACGATATTGATGCCATCGCCCGGCGGGCCAAGTCCCTGCCCGCCAACTGGCAGAGTCGCTTGCCCTACAACAGCGCGCCCTACACCTCCACGATTGTCTTCCTGGTGCGGAAGGGCAACCCGAAAGTCATTCGGGACTGGTCCGACCTTAGTCGGACCGGCATCCAGGTGATCACACCGAATCCGAAAACCTCCGGCGGCGCCCGCTGGAACTACCTGGCAGCCTGGGCTTGGGCGATGCGCCAGCCCGGGGCCACCGAGGCAACGGCCAAGGCCTATATGGCCAAGCTGTTCGGCAATGTTCCCGTGCTGGATACGGGCGCCCGGGCTGCCACCACCACCTTCGTCCAGCGCGGCATCGGCGACGTGCTGTTGACTTGGGAAAACGAAGCATTTCTGGCGCAGACAGCGCTGGGTGTGGGCAAGGTCGACATCGTGGTGCCAGCCATGAGCATTCTGGCCGAACCCCCGGTCACCGTTGTCGACAAGGTAGCGCTCCGCAGGGGCACTCGCGAAGTGGCCGATGCCTATCTCAAGTACCTGTACACGCCCACGGGCCAGGAAATTATTGCGCGGAACTACTACCGCCCCCGGGATCCAGCGGTCGCGGCGAAGTACGCCGCCCGCTTTCCGACCATCAAGCTCGTCACCATCAGTGAGCTGGGCGGCTGGACCAAGGTCCATGCCGCCCACTTCGCCGAAGGCGCCATCTTCGACCAGATTTCACTAATCCGGTAGGAGCACCTGTAAGAGCGCCTTTAGGCGCGATTGTCGATAGCTATCGCGCCGGTCGGCGCTCCTACAGCCGCTCCTACAGGCCTGTTTTCAGTCTACGAGCAGGCGATAGCCAGCCCCGGGCACCGTCTGCAGAATCTCCGGGTTGGCGGGTTCCCGCTCGATCTTCTGCCGCGCGCGGTGGACCAGCTGCTTCAGCAGCTCCCGGTCACCGGCTCCCCGGTGTCCCCAGACCTGCGTCAACAGTCGATCGGAGCTCACGGCGTGGCCGTGATTGGCCAGCAGGAACTGCAGTAGCCGGAGTTCCAGCTTGGTCAGGCGGATCGCCGGCTGGGCGCCTATCTGCAGCGTGTGCTCCTCCAGATCCAGCTTCAGGCGTCCGGCGCTTACCGGCGAAGCCGCTTCCAGGCGTGCCCGGCGCAGCAGCGCCTTGACCCGGGCCAGCAGGGTGCGTGGGCTGAAGGGCTTGTTCAGGTAGTCATCGGCACCGATTTCGAGGGCCCGCACCAGGTCCTCCTCTTCACCCCGCACCGTGAGCATCATGACGGGGACGCGGGAAGTCCTCCGTACTGCCTCGCAGACCTGAAAGCCGCTCAACCCTGGCATGTTGATATCGAGGATCAGCAGGTCCGGGGCCTCTGCCGCAAAGATACTGAGTGCGGACGGGCCGTCCCCCGCCTTCAGCGCCAGGTAGCCGTCCTGGGCAAGCATGAAGGCGACGAGTTCCAGAAGGTCCCGATCATCGTCGGCAACCAGAATCTTCATTCAGTCCGGGCCACGGGCAGCAGGATGCTGAAGCGCGTGCGGCCTTCCGTCGTGCGGCCGGCGCTGACCTGGCCGCCGTGCCGTTCAACGATCGATTTGACGATCCACAGTCCCAGTCCCAGTCCCGTGGGTTCCGGCTCGTCGTCCCTGCCGCGGTAAAAGCGGTCGAAGATGGCCGTGTCCGCCAGGTCAGGAACCCCTGTTCCCCCATCCTCCACCCAAGTCTCCACCTGTTCGCCCTGCTGGCGGCCGCCGATCCAGATGGTGGAGCCCTCCGGCGCGAACTTGCTCGCATTCGCGAGAAGATTGACGAACACCTGGGTGAGCCGCGGACTGTCGCCGTAAATGGAGGGCAGGGATTCAGGCAGCTCAATCTGCAACACCTGGCGCCGCTGGACCATAAGCGCTTCGATGAGGCCTCTGGCCTGATCGATCACGTCAGTCAGCACGACAGACTGACGCCGCAGGCTGAGCTGGCCGGACTCGATACGCACGCTCTCGAGCAGGTTGTCGATCAGGCGGGTCAGGCGGACCGTACCGCGTTCCAGCGAGAGAACCAGATCCCGGCGCGCCTGGGGCTCGAGGCTGTCGAGGCCATCGCGCAGCAACTCGATGGACGCCAGCTGGGCCGCCAGCGGTGTCCGGAACTCGTGGGAGATATTCGCCAGCACAGAGTCGCGGGCTCGCCGGACGCCCTCAAGCTCCGTTTCGTCGCGGATGACCTGGACCTGCAGGTCATCCACGATTGCCGAACTGGTGATCACCGTCGTGCGGGCCGCACCCGCACGGGGCACAAGGCGCTCGGTCGCGCGGGCAGAGCCCAGGGTGCGCGCCTGCAGAATCGGGCAGTTGGTTTCGCAAGGCCGCGGGCCATCGTCTACCGCCGGCTTCAGCACGTCCCCGCAGAACCTGCCCACCGCCTCGGTGGCCGAGACCCCCAGTAGTTCGGCGGCCCTCGGGTTCAGGTAACGGATCCGGCGCTCCCGATCCACCGCGTAGACGCCCTCGACAATGCCATCCAGTACGGCCTGGGCCTCGGCCTCACGGCTCCGCAGAGTATCGGTCAGGTCAACCAAGCTGCGCCGCATGTCCTCCATCGTGCTCGCCAGCGTGCCGACCTCTGCAGCCCCGGCCACCGGAATGGAGGTGGAGAAATCGCCTTGTCCGAGGCGGCTCGCCGCAGCCGTCAGGTCCCGGACCGGATTGGCTACCCAGCGTCCAAGAACGATGCCCGCCAGTCCTGCCAGAATGCCCAGCAGGAGTGCGACGAGCAGCAACTCCCGGATCAGCGCATCAACAGAAGACTCGACGATCGCGACGGGCAGCCGGGTCTCGATCAGGCCGATCGCTTCACCTGTGGAGGCGAACAACGGAAGGCTGGAGGCATACATGCCGGTGGCTTCAAGGCGCTCCGCCGTGAGTCGGCCGTTGCCCAGGGCCAGGGTGTGCAGAGGGGTGAAGTTGTCGGCCCCCTCGTCGGCAAAGGTGTTGTAATTGAGCAGGCGCACCGCCATCCCGGCGCGCTTTGAGAGTCGGGCGGCGGTTTCGGCGTCCAAGGCGCGAATCAGGATCAGCTTCGCTGCCGGTGCTTCTGAGGAACCGGCGGGAATGCTGGCTACGGCGCCCACGAGCGTGTCCCCCGTGGTGGTCGGGGCCACCAGGAGACGCTCGCCCTGCTCGGCACTGGCATCCAGGATGTCATCCCAGGGTAGCGGCATGCCCGCGAAGATCGGGCTGCTGCCGGGCGCCGTCAGTGCGCAGCCCGAGATCTGCCCGGCCTGGCAGATGCGCTTCATGTAGGCCTCCAGCGACCGCACGCGCTGTTCGCGCCAGAGGCGCTGAAGCGTGGGGCGCTCGGCCAGCGCACGGGTTGCCAGCAAGGTGTCATCGGCGATCTCGCGGATATCCTCGCGGACCGTGGCTCCGGCCACCTGCACGCGGGCGAGGCCCTGGTCGTCTGCCAGGTCACGAAGCAGGTCAACGGCAACCAGGCTGATGCCGCCGATCACGATGATAACCAGCAGCACGTTGATGCCTGCCAGCAGCGTGCCCAGGCTCAGCTTGCCAGGGTCCAGGCGGCCGGCGCCCGGGGTAATCCGCAGCAGTTCCCGCCAGTCAGACATCTTCAGTTTCCACTCGCCCGACTGGCCTGCCATTCCATGAGGCTCTTGACGATGAGTGTAACCACAGCCAGAAGGGTCAGCAGGGACGCCACGGCAAATGCACCCACGAAGGCATACTCGTTGTACAGGATCTCGATGTGCAGGGGCATGGTCGTCGTCAGCCCACGGATGTGTCCCGAGACCACGGAAACGGCCCCGAACTCCCCCATGGCCCTCGCGTTGCAGAGAATCACGCCGTAGATCAGGCCCCAGCGGATTTTCGGCAGCGTGACCCGGAGGAAGGTCATCAGTCCACTGGCCCCCAGAGTCATCGCGGCTTCCTCTTCGTCATTGCCCAGTTGCTCCATCAGCGGGATCAGCTCCCGGGCCACGTAGGGAAAGGTCACGAACAGGGTTGCCAGAATGATGCCGGGGAGGGCAAAAATTACCTCGATATTGTGCTCCACAAGCCAGCTCCCGAACCACCCCTGGGCCCCGAACAGAAGCACGTAGACCAGGCCAGAGACGATCGGGGAAACGGCAAAAGGCAGGTCGATGAGTGTCATCAGGAAGGTCTTGCCGCGGAATTCGAACTTGGCGATGGCCCAGGCCGCGCAGATCCCGAAGATAGTGTTCAGGGGCACGACGATTGCGGCTGTAAACAGGGTTAGACGAATCGCCGCTCCCGTGTCGACGTCGGCAAAGCTCCTGAAGTAGGCGGCCACGCCCTCGCTCAGGGCAGTCGTGAAGACCGCAGCGAGAGGCGCAAGCAGGACTGCCGCCAGAAAGCCCAGCGACAGCCCAATGAAGGTCCAGCGGGTCAGCACCGCAGCCAGGGTCCGCCGGCCGGGACGGCTGGAAATCTCTGCCACGCTGCCGGCGGTGATTCCGACCATCAGCGTCGCGCCGCAACGACCCCGCGCCGGGCCCAGGCCTGCACGAGGTTGATCGACAGCAGCATGACGAAGGACATGGCCAGCATCACAAAGCCCAACGCTGCCGCGCCGTTGTAATCGAACTCCTCCAGCTTGATCACGATCAGCAGCGGCGTGATCTCGGTTTTCATCGGCAGATTACCGGCAATGAAGATTACCGACCCGTACTCACCAATGCCCCGGGCGAAGGCGAGGGTGAAGCCAGACGCCAGTGCCGGGACGACCGTGGGAAAGATGATCCGACGAAAGATGTATAAAGGCGTCGCGCCCAAGGTCTCGGCAGCGTCCTCCAGGTCCCGCTGGACCTCCAGCAGCGATGGCTGCACAGAGCGCACGACAAACGGCAGCCCGATCAGCGTCAGTGCCACGGTCACCCCCAGCCAGGTGTAGGCCACCTTGATGCCGTAGGGCTCGAGATACTGGCCAATCCAGCCGTTCTCGGCGAAAACCGCCGTGAGGGCAATGCCGGATACTGCCGTGGGGAGCGCAAACGGCATGTCGATCATGGCATCCAGGATCTTGCGGCCGGGGAAATCGTAGCGAACGAGAGTCCAGGCCACGATGAACCCAAACACCGTATTGATCAGCGCGGCGACGAGGGAGGCACCAAAGGACAGCCGGTAGGAGGCCAGGGCGCGGGGGCTCAAAACAACTTCCAGGAACTCTGCCCAGCTCATGCTCGCGGTCTTGAGCACCAGCGCCGCCAGCGGCAGCAGCACAATGGCGCTCAGGAAAAAGGTGGCGAAGCCCAGGGTCAGGCCAAAGCCCGGTAGCACGCTCGGTTGGCGGAAGCCGCTCACTGCCTGCATCGATCCCTGGGTCAGGCCAGCAGAACGGGCCAGCCCGGCGACTGGGTCAGCAGTGCTTCGAAACTGTCCGGGAGTGAGGCCGGCTCCGGCAGGCCCAGAATCAACATCTGGCCCGGTTGCGCCTCGAGCTCCCGGAGCAGTTCCTCAATGCGTTCACCCAGACGCAGTTCCGTGCGGACGTCGAGACCATGACCAGCCTGGGCTTCGGAGCGGACATCCAGCAGCTGGCGGAGGCCGGCTGTGCGGGTTCTCTCTGAACTGTCGCCCGGCAGGATGCCGAGAAATACGGCTTCAGCGGGGACATGCCGCAGAAGGCTGGCTGTTACCGCGAGCGTGGCGCGCCGGGCGACCTGGCCGGCGAAATGCACGATCACCCGGCTGGGCGGGGCCGCGTCCTCCGGCAGGCACAGCACGGGCGTCACCCCTCGTGCGAGCAGTCGGCGAACTCTGGCCGGGCAGTCTGGCCCGGCGGTAACCACCGCTACACCGGCGGGCGCGACGCCCGGGGAGGCTCCGTCGTTGGCCACCAGGGGTTCCACCTGGGCGGAGAGCCGCGTCTGCATGCGGATGGTCAGGTCGACCAGCCACGGATTTTCCATCAGCCTGGCCGTACGCTCGCGGGATTCCGCACACACGGTGAAACTCGACAATGGAGTGGGCAGAACGTGAATCCGCCGGGTCCCGACAGCCACCAGCTGGCCCGACGCCAGGGGAAAGGCTCGTTGCTCCGGCTGCGTGCGTGTGACATCGATCCACACCGGCGGCATGGCGCTGGTTTCCCCATCACTGCTGCGCGCGGCCCCCTCTACGCCCATCCGGATGCGCAAGCGCTCCAGGGCGCCAGTAAACTGCAGTTCTTCGACGTGGCCATAGCCGAGAAAGGTGGTCCGCAGGGCATCCCGGTCAGGCGCCAGTTCTGCTTCTTCGGGACGGAGCATCGCCACCACTTCCTGGTCGCGGCGGTCACGTAGCGGGCTGTCCGGTTGTGCTTCCGGCCCGGCGGGCGCCAGGTCAGAACCCGAGCGCGCCTCGCGACGGAGCAGAAGGTTGGCAGCCCCCAGAAAGGTGGCGACAAAACGGGTGGCAGGACGGGTATAGAGCTCGGTCGGCCGGCCTGTTTCCAGCAGCCTGCCGAAGTTCATGACTCCAAGCCGGTCACCCAGGGCAAAGGCCTCTTCCTGGTCGTGGGTAACGAGGACCGTGGTGATACCCAGCTCCCGTTGTACCGAGCGGATCGTGCGGCGCAGTTCCTCGCGAATCTTCGCGTCGAGGGCGCCGAAGGGCTCATCGAGCAACAGGACCTTGGGCTTGTGCGCCAAGGCACGGGCAACCGCCACGCGCTGTTGCTGTCCGCCCGACAGCTGGGTAGGCAGGCGGTCGTCCATGCCAGGCAGGCCGATGAGTTCCAGAAGCTCTTTCCGCCGTCTGGCGCGCTCCGCTGGCTTTACCCGCCTTACCCGGAGTGCAAATTCGATGTTCTCGACCACCGTCATGTGGCGAAACAGGGCGTAGTTCTGGAAGACGAAGCCGACCTCCCGCTCCCGCGCTGAAACCTGGGTGACGTCGCGGCCGAACAGGGCGATGCGGCCATGATCAGCCGCGGTCAGACCGGCGATGGCGCGGAGGAGAGTGCTCTTGCCGCTGCCGCTGGGCCCCAGAAGAACGAAGAACTCGCCTTCGGCTACCGCCAGGGAAACGTCATTGACGACCGGGTTGCCCTGGTACTGCTTGGTGACCTGATCGAGAGTAATGGACATGGGCCGGGAACAATACCGGCCCCGGGGCCCCTCGTCAGTTATAGACCGGTTACAAACAGACCCGCAGGAGCGTCCTCAGGCGCGAATTGTCCTGATCGCGCCGGTCGGCGCTCCTACGGGGGCAACTGCTGGCCGCGAGTCTCGATGACCCAGGGAATGAACAGCAGGCCAATGAGGGGGACGAAGGCAACCGCAAAGAGGGCATTCAGAATGACCTCCGGGGCGCCGGCGCCCGCTGCCGCCACCGAGCCGATCATGAAGGGCCCGCCCGCTGCCACGATCCGGCCAATGTTGTAGCAGAACCCGGAACCCGTGGTCCGGAGGCGGGTGGGGAAGAGTTCGGGCAGGTAGTAGGTAAAGCTGCCGAAGACGCCAAACACGCTCAGGCCAATGAAGAAGTACATGTACAGCCGGATCTCGTCCGCCATGTCCAGGCCGAAAGTAGCCATCAGTGACAGCGCTGCGACGCCGAAGTACACGGCAAACATTGGCCGGCGGCCGAAGCGCTTCGCGATGGGGACCGTGAGTAGCGTGCCGATCAGCCCGCCCAGATTGAATGATGTGGTCGCGATTGTTTTCCAGCTCTCCACCAGCGCATTGGTGGCTGACTTGTCGAGGCCCGCCGCCGCGGCCGCGGCCTGGCCGAGCGTGGCACTGACTACCGGAATGAAAGCGTTGCAGCTCCACCAGGTCAGCAGGGCGACAAAGGTCATGAGCAGCGCACTGCGGGTCCTCGGCCAGAAGACCGGAGTGAAGAGTTCCCGGATGCGCGGTGGCGGCGCGCTGCGGGCGGCAGCGACCCAGCGCTCTGGCTCCTTGACGAAGAGGCGCACCAGAAAGGCGACCCCGGCGGGCAGCAAACCGAACAGCAGGACGAAGCGCCAGCTGGTCTCCGGGCTGTCAATCAGCAGATTGCCAGCCACGAGGGCGTTGACTCCCGTGGCCAGGAACAGGCCGAACGGCGCTGCCGTATACAGCAGGGCGCCGGCCTCCACCCGGTCCTTTTCATCGACCACCTCGGCCACCATTGCGGCACCCGCAGCCCATTCCCCGCCGATCCCGAGGCTCGCAATGAGCCGGCAGGCCATCAGCTGCCAGATATCCGTCACGAACGCGCAGGCTGCCGTTCCCACGGCATAAAGCACCATGGTGACCATCAGGGTTCGGCGGCGACCATAGCGATCGCTAAACACACCGAAAATCACACCGCCGATGGCCCAGCCGATGAGAAAGAGGGACGTGAGCAGGCCAGTCCAGTACAGGGTGGCCGAGCGGGCTTCCGGCGAGCCCAGCGGTAGTCCCAGCAGGGTCGGTACGGCGTTGGGGGCCACGTAGTTGAAGAGCAAGCCATCAAAGACATCGAATCCCCACCCGAGCCAGGCGGCAGCCAGGACAGTCCACTGGTAGCGGGTGAAGTTGGGCATTCGGAGAGGATGTTAACAGCAGTGTTAGAGTTTCGTTCGCGGTACCAGTGGAGGTCGTGAGTGGGTTTGCAGGCGCTGCTCGAGTCTGGCCTTCGGGCCGATCAGGAGGTTTCCAAGCAGCAGTACGTGCGGCAGAAGGAGCGGCTGCGGATCGAGCTCGTCAATGCGCAGTTCGATCTTCAGCAGGCCCGATTGCCCGTCGTGATTCTTGTTTCCGGCGATGACCGCCGCGGCATCAACGCAGTCGTGCAGTTGCTGCACGAATGGCTGGATGCACGCTATCTGGATACCACGGTCGCCCCCGAGCCGAGTCAGGGTGACCGGCAGCGCCCGCCTTACTGGCGCTTCTGGGCTGCTTTAGCCCCGCGGGGCCGTATCGGACTGATCGTGGGCGGCTGGGCGGCCGCGCCGATCCGCAGTCGGCTTTCCAGAGAGCTGGATGATGCGGGATTTGATGCCTACGTCAGCCACGCGGCCCGCTTCGAGCAAGCGCTGGCGGCGGATGGTGCTCTGGTCCTGAAGTTCTGGCTGCACCTGCCCCGCAAGGAGCGGAAGCGCCGTCTGGCAGGCGACCGACCGGAGGCAGACGGGCCTTGGCAGATGCTGGACTCGGACGAAGCCGTCCGGGAGAACTGGGACCGCTGGGTGCCGCTGGCGGACCGGCTGTTGGAAGCGACGGACTCGCCCCTGGCCCGCTGGCACGTCATCGATGGTAGCCAGGAGAGAGTGCGCAATCTGGCGGTGGCCCGGCTCCTCCTTACGGGCCTCCAGCGGTTGCTGGCGCGGCGTAATCCCCGCCCGGCAAGCATCCTGCGCGGCAGACGCAACCTTGCGCGAACGCCCAATGCGCTTGCCGCAGTGGATCTGGCCATGCGCTTTAGTGACAACGATGCCTACGCGGAAGCGCGAGACAAGCAGCAGGGAGCACTGGCCCGGCTCACCCGCGAGGCCCGGGAGCAAGGGCTGTCGACGATCGTGGTGGTGGAGGGCTGGGATGCGGCGGGCAAAGGTGGCGCCATCCGGCGTCTGACCCGGGGGCTGGAGGTGCGGGACTATCAGGTCGTGCCGATTGCGGCGCCAACCCAGGAAGAACAGTCATACCACTACTTGTGGCGCTTCTGGAGCCGACTGCCACGACCGGGGCAGATGACGATCTTCGACCGCAGCTGGTATGGCCGGGTCCTGGTCGAGCGCGTTGAGGGCCTCGCGCGCTCGGAGGAGTGGGAGCGCGCCTATACCGAAATTCTGGATTTCGAGAGCCAGCTGGTCGGTCAGGGCATTGTTCTGCTGAAGTTCTGGTTGCACATCGATGCGGATGAGCAGCTGGACCGCTTTACCGCGCGGGAGAAGACGCCCTACAAAAAGTACCGCATTGGGGCAGACGACTATCGGAACCGCGCCCGTCGCGCCGACTACGTCACAGCCGTCAACGACATGGTCGCCCGCACCAGTACCAGACTCGCGCCCTGGCACCTGATTCCGGCCAATGACAAGCGCTACGCGCGGGTTGCCGTTCTGCGGACCGTCTGTGGCGCGCTGCGCAAGGCACTGTAGAAGCGCCTTCAGTCGCGATCCCTGCTCTTGACCTATCCCCCAGGAGAGGATAAGAATACACCTTCAATTCGGTCGAGGGGCTCCGCATGCCCGCCGCAAAACCTGCTGTCCATAGCCACGATGCAGCGACGCACCGCTCCCACAAGGACGTGGTCAATCGCCTGCGCCGCGCCACAGGCCATCTCCAGACCATCACGGGCATGGTGGAAGCGGGCCGGGACTGCGCTGATATCGCCCAGCAGATGCACGCCGTGATTCGTGCACTGGAAGAGGCCAAATCGACGCTCATCCACGACCACATCGAGCATTGCCTCGAAGAGGCGATCGGGCCTGCCAGCCGCGACCAGCGGGTCACTATTCAGGATTTCAAGAAGATCAGCCGCTACCTGTAGGCGGGAGACTGGGGAGAAAGCACTATGTTGCGCGCGACACTGGACTGGCTGGGTTTCGGCGAAAAGGGTCATGCTGTGAGCCATGCCCCTGGCGGTCGTGGCCACAGCCACGATGGCGGACATGCCCACACCCACGGCGTCATCGACCCGACGATCGCCACCACCTCGCGGGGCATCTGGGCCATCAAGTGGTCATTTGTCATTCTGGCCACCACGGCCGTCTTCCAGATCTTCGTCGTCCTCATCTCCAACAGCGTGGCGCTCCTGGCCGATACGATTCACAACGTGGGCGATGCCGCCACGGCCATCCCGCTCTGGATCGCGTTCGTGTTCGCGCGGCGGAAGCCCAGCGACCAGTTCACCTATGGCCTTGGGCGGGTGGAGGACCTGGCAGGCATGACCATTGTCGCTCTGATCCTGTTCAGTGCCCTCGTCGCCGGTTATCAGACCATCGACCGCTTCATCAATCCCCAGGAGATCAGTTTCCTGTGGGCCGTCGCTGCGGCCGGTGTGGTCGGGTTCATCGGCAACGAGGCGGTGGCCGTGCTCCGGATCCGGGTTGGTCGGGAAATCAACAGCGCCGCACTCATCGCGGATGGCTATCACGCCCGGGTGGACGGCCTCACGAGCCTCGCCGTCGTGGCTGGCGCCATTGGCGTCTGGCTCGGATTTCCGCTGGCAGACCCGATCGTCGGGGCGCTGATCACCTTCCTGATCTTTGGCATCGTCTGGCAGTCGGCCAAGGCGGTCTTTACCCGGGCCCTGGATGGCGTCGAACCGGAGTTCACCGCTCTGCTGCGCCACACGGGGGAGCACGTTCCCGGCGTCCGTGGCCTGCAGAACATACGGACGCGCTGGATTGGCCATCGCATGTATGCCGAAGCCGATGTGGTGGTGGACGGGTCACTGCTGGTGCGCGAGGCAGCAATCATCACCGAGAAACTGCAGAGGCAGGCGGACAAGCACTTGCCGGCCCTGGCGTCATTGCGCCTCGCGCTGGCCACGGGAATCGATCCCGAGGAAGCCGGGCGGGCCGAGCGTAACCCGGCCCCGCCCCACGATCACGGCGAGGGGCAGGCGCCGGGCGGGCACGACCACGACGATGGCCACGAGCATGGTGAGCACGGCCACGTGCACTAGGCTCCAGCCAGCCGCGGTGCTAGCGGTGGCGGAGCCCCTCTCAGATAGGTCACGAGGCCCGACTTAACCAGTTGGAACTCAGTCGGGTACCAGAACTTCTGTCCCGTGCGGATCCAGTTGGCGAGAAACCAGTCGGGCAGGCCCCGTGTGCTGAAGTAGGCGAGCTCGGAGCGGTAGACCCAGGCTACCGGGCTGGTCGAGAAGGCGTCCCAGTTACGGGGTAAGTGGAGGCCGATGCGGGCGCCCCGTTGCAGGTAGCGAAACCGGCCGCCCACGTAGGCCGAGACGCAGGCACTGGAGCACTCCGTTGCGGTGTAGGTGTCGAGGCCCCGGGACAAGATCACGCCCCGCAGCCGGGTGCCCTCGGACAGCGCGCCACCGCCGCTCTCGAGGCGCAGGCGCCGCACCTGTGGATGCGCTGCAAGGAGCTTGCTGACCGCCTCCGAGGCACCGAACCCCAGGCCCCCGCGGAGGAGGATCTCACGGCCGCCGGGCAGCAGGCTGACCGTGTAAGCGTAAGGTCCCAGGGCCAGTGCCACTCGCGCGCCGATGATCTGCTCAGCGCCGAAGATGAGTCCTCGCATCGCGATCAGGGTCGTGAAGACGAAGGCGATGACCTGAGTAGCCCGGCCGATTCGCCACTGGTCCGGCGGTGCTGCCTTCCGCGCACCACTACGCCAGAGCCCGACCATCTGCCAAAGAGGTACGAGGGCGATCTGGAAGAACTGCAGCGCGAAGGACGCCGCATATTTTTCCAGGCTGTCGGGGAAAGCAAAGTTCCCGGCGATCGCCAGTCGGGGGACCAGCACCCAGAGCAGGGCAGAGAGGGCCACACAGTTGACCCACCACGTGACGGCCGGACCCAGATCTCCGCGCCAGTGCCGGCCGATGTAGGAGGTCACCAACCGCTGCTAGTGCCCGAAGTCCAGCGCTTGTGCGGAGCGAGCCTCCTTCGGATCGAAGCGCAGGGGAGCGCCGTCCTTCAGCCACACCGCCATAGCGAGGGCGAAGACCCCCAGGTTTGCGATGCCCGTGAGAATGACCGGTCCGGAGATCATCCAGTGATCGTAGATGTAGCCACCGGCGAGGCTCGTCAGGAGTATTCCCATGGCCCCGCAGAGGCTGGCAAAGCCAATTACGGACCCGCGGACATCGATGGGCGTCTCCTGGCCCAGCAGGCCGGTAACCGTCAGGATGACGCTCATCTGGCCGATGCCGACCAGTACTGCACCCACGTAGCCAAGCAGGTTGAACGGGTTTTCCTGGAGGCCCAGCAGCGTATAGCCGATCCCCGCAATGAGCAGGGCAACGCAGACGCAGGCCAGGCGATTGAAACGGTCGATGAAGATACCTGCGACGGGTGCCCAGAGCAGCGAAGAACCCGTGATGATGAACAGCATCACGCCGGCCTGCTTGAGCGCTGCCGCCGAGTCGAGCCCTTCGTTGCGCCCCACCTGCTGCAGCCAGAGGGCCACGAATACGGCCACCAGCGTGAGGTCCGCCCGGGCGACAAAAGAGCCCGCATAACAGACGACGAGCCGCGGGTTCGCGCGCCCCTGCTTCAGGCCCATGGTCAGAGCCTCCCGGACGGTGACTTTCTGGGACTTGCCGGACGGTGTGCCGCCTTTCAGGCCCGCCTGCATGACCACCGCCGTCAGTGCGGCCAGACCGGCCATGACCATTAGCATGTAGCGGCCGGCATCGGCCGGGCTCGCACCCTGGGCCTGGAACACACCCGGCAGGACGGGCAGGATCAGTCCCGCAGCGACACCGACGCCCAGGCCGTTGAGGAAGCCGGTAGCCCCGGCCATCTTCCCGCGGGAGGTCTCCGCCGGGTAGTCCGCCGCGGTGACGGCGATCATGACTCCTGCGGTCGTCACGCCGATGGCGTAAATGAAGCGATAGAGATAGAGGTCCAGCTCCGTTTCTGCCGTGGAGTAAAGGGCAAAGCCAATCCCTGCGATCAGCACTCCCAGCGCATAGAGCGGCCGGCGCCCGAACCGGTCAGACAATGCCCCGATGAACCCGATGAGGCAGAGCGCCACGATCTCCTGCATCGTCACCAGAAGACCCGTGATCCGCCCCTGCTCCTCAGGCGGAATGCCGATGATCTCGCTCAGCACATAGGGCTGGGAAATGCTGAGGAAGCTCACGATCGGCATGATCATGAAATTGATGTACAGGAAGGTCCACGCGTTGACGCCGGTGATGCCCGGCGCGAACTCGATGGGACCGATGTGGTAATTGCGAACCTGATTCAACGGAAATCCTTCCAACTGCGCGCCGCGCAGGGCAGTGGGCGCTGCCGCACGCCTTAGGGGTGGGGCACTCTGAACGGGCGCCGGCGCACAAGTCAACCCATAAAACGGCACGCGGGTTCCCGGACTTATGTCCGGTAAGACAGGCCTGTTCGCTGCAGGCCCCGCGTCAGATGTGGGTTGACGGGCTATTAGCTTCGAGGGTCTGGCGGCCCGGCGCCTGGTCTGGCACCGTAGCTCCACCATGCGCAATTTGCGGCCAGTCGTTGGCGTCATCTCGGACCGGCGCACCTTGGGGCATCACGCCTTTCAGGTGCAGGGAGAAAAGTACCTTGCAGCAATCGTGGCTGGCGCCGGCGCGTATCCTGTCGGTCTGCCGGTCCTCGGTCCCGTCCTCGACGACGATTTCGATGTTCTCGAGATCCTCCAGTCCCTCGACGGGCTGTTGCTGACCGGCTCCCCGTCCAACGTCGATCCGCAGCGCTATGCGGGAGCGGCAAGCCACCCGGGGACCCTGCACGATCCGGAACGGGATCATTCGGCTCTGGCGCTGATCCCGGCGGTGCTGCGGCTGGGCATACCCCTGTTCGCCGTGTGCCGGGGATTTCAGGAGCTCAATGTGGCCTTCGGCGGCACACTGCATCAGGAGGTGCACAAGCGGCCCGGGTACCTGATGCACCGGGAAGGCCAGGGCGCACCTGTCGAGGCGCAGTATGCCCCGGTGCACGAAGTGCGCTTTCCAGCCGGGGGCCTGCTGGCCCGCATCACGGGCAGCACTGCGGCGATGGTCAACTCGCTACATTCCCAGGGCATTGACCGGCTGGGTGACGGGCTGGTCGTTGAGGCCACGGCCCCGGATGGACTGATAGAGGCAGTGACCGTTGCCGGGAGCCGCGGTTTTGTCCTCGGTGTGCAGTGGCACCCGGAATGGCGGGTGCGCGAGAACGAGGTTTCGATGGCGATTTTTCGGGCGTTTGGCGACGCCTGTCGGAGTTACAGAGCATGACATCCACAAAGATCAGGAATGAAGAGCAGCTGCGCGAATGGCTGGTCGACAACAAGATTGACGAGGTGGAGGCGGTGGTACCGGACATGGCCGGGGTTGCCCGCGGCAAGTACATGCCGGCAAGAAAGTTCACGGAGCAGGGCGGCATGCGCTTGCCGGAGTCCGTCTTTATCCAGTCAGTGACCGGGGAGTACATCGACGACTATCTCGAAGAGGGAGTCATGAATCCCGCGGACCGGGACATGGTGGCCAAGCCGGACCTGGATACCCTGCGCCTCGTGCCCTGGGGCGAGGAGCCCACCTGTTGCGTGATCCACGATTGCTACACCCAGAATGACGAACCGGTTGATATCGCGCCCCGGCAGGTCCTGCGCAGGATCGTGGGGATGTACCTGGCCCGCGGTCTGGTGCCGGTGGTAGCGCCGGAGATCGAGTTCTATCTCGTCAAGCGCAATACGGATCCTGATTACCCGCTGGAGCCGCCCGTTGGCCGCTCCGGCCGCAAGGAAACCGTGCGCCAGCCCTACAGCATGGATGCGGTGGACGAGTTCGAGCCCTTCATCGAGGACATCTATGACTACTGCGAAGTCCAGCGTATCGATGTGGACAACCTGGCCCACGAAAGCGGTACCGCCCAGCTGGAGATCAACTTCCAGCACGGTGACGCCGTTGAATTGTCCGACCAGATGTTCCTGTTCAAGCGCACGATCCGCGAGGCAGCGATGCGCCACGAGATCTACGCCACCTTCATGGCCAAGCCGATGGCCAACGAACCCGGCAGTTCCATGCACTGGCATATCAGCGTCCGGCGAGCGGATGGCGGCAATGCGTTCTCGAATCCCGACGGCTCGGAGAGCGAAGTCTTCCGGAATGTCATTGGTGGGATGCAGAAGTACGGCCCCGAGACCACGATTTTTCTCGCTCCCTATGTAAATTCCTACCGGCGCTTCACGCGGTATATGTCAGCGCCCATCAATCTCGAGTGGGGCTACGACAACCGCACTGTCGGCCTGCGTGTTCCCCAGTCCGATCCTGACAATCGCCGTATCGAAAACCGGATTGCCGGCGCCGACGTGAATCCCTACCTGGCCATCGCAGCCTCTCTGGCCTCTGGCCTCCTCGGGATCGAAGAGGGCCTGCAACCCGGGGTCCCGGAGCAGGGCAATGCCTACAAGCGGCCCTTTGCGCTGCCCGGCAATCTGTCTGACGCCCTCGACCGGCTGGAACGCAGCGAGCGGCTCCGCACCCTGCTGGGGGACCGCTTTGTGAAGATCTACACTGCGATGAAGCGGCAGGAATACCAGGCCTTCTTTGAGGTCATATCGCCCTGGGAACGGGAATTCCTGCTATTGAATGTCTGATACAGGCCTACAACAGGGATAGCGGTGATGGCAGATAACCTCAAGCGCTGGCAGCAGGAAGACGGTCGGCATTTCCTGCACCCCTTCACGGATCACCGGCAGATCGCCGAGCGTGGCACCCGGGTTATCACCCGGGCGGAAGGCGTCTATATCTGGGAGGCCAACGGCCACAAGATACTCGACGGGATGTCGGGGCTCTGGTGCGTCAACCTGGGCTACAGCCGCGCCGAACTGGCCGATGCCGCGACCCGCCAGTTGCGGGAGCTGCCCTACTACAACAGCTTCTTCCAGTGCACTACGCCACCTGCCATTGAGCTGGCTCGGGAGCTCTGCGAGCTGGCACCGCCTGGCTTCAACCGGGTCTTCCTGACCAATTCGGGTTCCGAAGCCAACGATACCAACATCCGGCTGGTCCGCTATTACTGGACGCTGCTTGGCAAGCCTGACAAGCAGATCATCATCGCGCGCCGCAACGGCTACCACGGCAGCACGGTCGGCGCCGCCAGTCTGTCCGGAATGCCCTGGATGCATGCCCAGGCGGGCTTGCCCATACCCAATATTCTGCACATCGAGCAGCCCTACTGGTACGGGCTGGGTGGCGACCTGGACCCGGCGGAGTTCGGCCGCCGGATTGCCCGGCAGCTCGCGACCACGATTGAGGAAGTGGGGGTCGACAAGGTGGCCGCGTTCATCGCCGAACCCGTTCAGGGTGCCGGTGGAGCTGTCGTGCCGCCCGCGACGTACTGGCCCGAGATCCAGAAGATCTGTGACGAGTACGGCATCCTGCTAATCGCCGACGAGGTCATCACCGGCATGGGCCGTCTCGGCCACTGGTTTGGCTCGGAGCACTATGGAATCCGCCCGGACCTCATGACTTTTGCCAAGGGCGTGACGTCGGGCTATCAGCCCCTCGGCGGCGTCATGGTGGGCGATCGGGTAGGCAATGTCCTCGTGGACCAAGGTGGCGAGTTCTACCATGGCTTCACTTACTCGGGCCATCCCGTCGCCTGCGCCGTGGCCCGGGCCACGTTGCAGGTACTGCGCCAGGAAAAGCTCGTGGAACGGGTCCGCGACACGGTGATACCGGCCTTCAGCAGCCGCTGGCAGAAGCTCGCGGACCATCCCCTGGTGGGCGAGGCCCGTTCCGCAGGACTCATCGGGGGCCTGGAGCTCGTGTCCAGCAAGACCAGCCGACAGCGCTTTGCCAAAGAGCTGAAGGCGGGGGAGCGCTGCCGGGACTTCAGCATCGAGGAGGGCCTGGTGATGCGGGCGGTCGGTGACACGATGATCGTCGCCCCGCCGTTCATCACGACCGACGCGCAGCTGGATGAGCTGGTCGACAAGGCCTGGAAGGCGCTCGATCGGACCCAGCAGGCGCTGGGCCAGCCCCGCGCCTGAGGCGGTCGCTGACCCGGGCTTTAGCGCAACCAGGAGCGTCCCTATCGACGATCACCCGCCCTCCTGGTATCTCGCCACCGCGCAGGGACTGACGGAGCACATCGCCCTCGAGGGTGCCACTCAGGCTGACGTCTGCGTCATTGGTGCCGGCTACACGGGCCTCTCCACCGCCCTGCACCTGGCCGAACGCGGCTACTCGGTCGTCCTGCTCGAAGCCCGGCGGGTGGGCTGGGGCGCATCCGGCCGCAATGGCGGGCAGCTGGGCACGGGACAGCGCCGGGACGAGGCCGAACTGGGGGCGCGCTTTGGCCGGGATACTGCCCACCAGCTCTTCCGGCTCGCGATTGCGGCGAGAGACCTCGTCAAGGAACGCATCACCGCTCATGCCATCGACTGCGAGCTGACTGCCGGTCAGCTGGTGTGCGCGGCGAAGCCGGCGCACCTGTCCAGCCTGGCGCGGCGCGCGGAAAGTCTCGCCCGGGACCATGCGTACGGGCACCAGCGGATCCTCGGCCGGGACGCCATGCGGGAGATCGTCGACAGCCCGCTCTACCACGGGGGGGTCCTCGATGCCGGCGCAGCCCACCTGCATCCTCTCAACTATGCCCTCGGTCTGGCTCGGGCCTGCAGCGCCGCCGGCGTGCGTATCCACGAGCATTCACCCGTGATCAGCTATACGGATACAGCGCCGGTGATCGTCCGGACGGCCCGGGGAGAGGTTCGCGCCCGCTACCTGGTCCTCGGGTGTAACGGCTACCTGGACGGCCTTGAACCCCGCATTGCAGACCGCATCATGCCCATCAACAATTACCTGCTGGCAACGGCACCTCTGGGCCCGCTGGCAGGCCGCTTGATCGCTGACCCCGCGTGCGTCCACGACACCCTTTTCGTCGTGAACTATTTCCGCCTGTCCCGGGATGGCCGCCTGATTTTTGGCGGCGGGGAGACCTACACGAAGAGCTTTCCGGCGGATCTGAAGGGCTTTGTCCGTCGGCATATGCTGCGGGTCTTTCCCCAGCTGGCAGCCGTCCCGGTCGACTACGCGTGGGGCGGCACCCTCGCTATTACGCTGGACCGGTTGCCCCACTTTGGCCGTCTGGCGCCCAATGTGTACTTTGCCCAGGGCTACTCGGGTCATGGGCTGGCCAATGCCACGCTGGCAGGCCAGCTCATGGCTGAGGCCATCGCCGGCACGGCGGAACGCTTTGATGTGTTTGCCCGCCTGCCCCCGCCGCCCTATCCCGGCGGCACCCTGCTCCGCTGGCCGGGACTGGTGCTCGGGATGCTCTGGTTCGCGCTGCGAGACCGCCTGTAGGCGCTGCATCGGCCGGGTTGGCGTTTATACTGCGCCCTGACTTGACATCTAGCGTCAGGATTTCTACCCAGGGGGATTTCAGTATGCATCGCGCCATTGATTCAAAACTGGCTGGACTCGGGATGGCAGCGCTCGCGCTGGCCTCCGGCGCCGCCCAGGCCGAAGTGACGGCAACCTTCACCGCCGCCTCGAACTATGACTTCCGCGGCATTACCCAGAACGCCCTCGATCCGGCCCTCCAGGCCAGCGTCGACTGGGTAGGGGAGAATGGCCTGTACGCCACCCTTTGGGGCAGCAACATCGACTTTGGCCAGTACACCCCGACTGACGTTTTTATTCCGCCCCCGCCACTGGAGCCGGACACCGATCCGGTAAACGTCGACCTCGATATCGAGGTCGACCTGGTGCTCGGCTATGCCGGCTCCTTCACGGAGAACTTTGGCTACGACGTCGGTGCCACGTACTACAAGTACCTGGGCAACGACGACGGTGGGGTCAATGACTTCGACTATGCCGAGTTGTACAGTGGGCTGGGCTACAAGATCCTGTCCGCTGACGTGTCCCACACGGTCTGGTACGCCTGGGACTTCAGCAACTCCGGCGACAGCGCCTGGTATGGCGAAACAAATGTGGAAAGCCCACTTCCCTGGTGGGACGTGGGAGTTACCGCCCACGCCGGCTACAGCGGCGGCAACTACTGGACCAACGACGACAACGGCCTCGATTCCTACTTCGACTGGTCGGTAGGACTGACCCGATCCTTTGGGCGCTTCGACTTCGCCGTCAAATACATCGATGGCAGCGATCTGAAGGAGTCCGATTGCTCGCTTTCGTCCGTAGAGTGCGGCGGTAGGCCCGCCTTCTCTTCCCAGAGTACGGTCTACTTTGGCGTTGCTACGACCTTCCCCTGGGGCAAGGAAGAATAGTGAGCCCTATTCCCGGAGTCGCCCCGCGTAGTCGCTGAAGACTGCGCGGGGCTAAGCCTTCTCCGCCTTGGCCAGCTGCATCTCCAGCGCCAGGCGCCTTTCCTGGCGCCGCATGTAGAAGGCTGACAACACCACACCGATGCCCACGATGGTCACCATGATGGTGGCGAGTGCGTTGATGTCCGGGCTGACGCCGAGGCGCACCTTGGAGAACACGACCATGGGCAGGGTGGTGGAGCCGGGTCCCGCCACGAACTGGGAGATCACGAGATCGTCCCAGGAGAGGGTAAAGGCCAGCAGCCAGCCAGACAGGATGGCCGGCAGGATAAGAGGCAGGGTGATTCTGAAGAAGACCTTGGCGGGCCGCGCCCCCAGGTCCAGCGCGGCCTCTTCGAGGGAGTCGTCAAAGGTGGCCAGGCGGGACTGCACCACCACCGTCACGTAGGCCATGGAGAAGGTGATGTGGGCGATCACGATCGTGATGAACCCGCGCCCCTGAGGCCAGCCAATCAGCTGCTCCAAGGACACGAAAAGCAGCAGTAACGACAGGCCCGTGATCACCTCGGGCATGACCAGTGGCGCGGTCGTCATGGCCGACAGCAGGGTCCGGCCCTTGAAGGGCCCGAAGCGGGCCAGCACGAGGCCAGCCAGTGTCCCAAGAATCACGGCGCCCGTGGCCGTCACCGCCGCAACCTGGATGGACAACCAGGCGGCACTGAGGATCTGCTCGTTATCGAACAGCACTCGGTACCACTTGAGAGTCGGGGAGTCGGCCGTGTCCCACACGGTGACCAGCCGGGAGTTGTTGAAGGAGTACACGACCATCGACAGGATCGGGATGTAAAGAAACGCAAAACCGACCAGCAACGCCAGATTGCGGAACCAGGTCCTGGACTTCATTTCTTTGCTCCCGCCAGCTCCTGGTTCTGGAAGCGCTGGAACAGCACGATCGGCACCACCAGCAGCATGAGCATGGCGATGGAGACTGCGCTGGCCACCGGCCAGTCGCGGTTGGCAAAGAATTCGTCGGACAGTACCCGGCCGATCATGAGCTGATCCGAACTGCCGAGCAGGGAGGGAATCACGTACTCCCCCACTGCCGGAATGAAGACCAGGAGTGACCCCGCAATAATCCCGGGCATCGAGAGGGGCAGGGTGATGCGGAGGAAGGACCTGACAGGCCCGGCGCCGAGATCGGCCGAAGCCTCCAGCAGCGTCAGGTCGTGCTTCTCGAGGTTGGAATACAGCGGCAGGATCATGAAAGGCAGATACGAATAGACGATACCGATGTACACCGCGAAATCGGTGTACATCATGGTGAACGGACCAAGGCCAAACACGCCGAAGAACTGATTGATCAGGCCGTCTGTCTTGAGCAGACCTACCCAGGCGTAAACGCGCAGCAGGAAGGACGTCCAGAACGGCAGGATGATAAGCATCAGCCAGATATTGCGCATCGTCGGCGTCGACCGGGCGATCGCGTAGGACATCGGGTAGCCAATCAGCAGGCAGAACACGGTGGAGACGGCGGCAACCTTGGCGGAGTAGAGGTAGGAATTCACGTACAGGTCGTCGGACAGCAGGAACAGGTAGTTGCCCAAGTTGACGTTCAGCGCGTAGGCCGCGTCACTGACCTTCTCGATCAGCGGTGCGAAGGGTGGCATCGCCAGCCGCACCTCGGAGAAGGAAAGTTTCAGGACAATGATGAACGGGACAGCAAAGAACAGCAGCAACCAGAGGTAGGGGATCCCGATGACGAGGCGTTGCCCGGCCCAGTTCTTGCGCACGTACTGGGACCAGCGGGGTGGCCCGAAGCGGTAAAGCAGGGAGAATATGAGCCCCAGCCGACCGGCTCCCCAGGCGTCGATGGGCGGCTTTTGCGTCTGGCGGATCTGAGAGCGAGCCATGAGTTGCTGTTGGCCGCCAGCGGCCTACTGGGGAAGGACCACCGGGCTGGACGCATCCCAGGACAGCCACACCGTCTCGTCCCAGGAAATGCGCTGACTCAGCTGTCGCACCGAGTTTGGCAGCGTCACCCGGACCATCTTGCCGCTGTCGATTTTCACCAGGTAGATGGACAGGTCACCCATGTAGGCGATATCCCGGACAACGCCACGGGCCCTGTTCTCCGTGCTCTCGGGTTCCTCCCGGGCGATCTCGATCTTTTCCGGCCGGATGGCCGCCCAGACCGACGCGCCAGGAGGCGCGCTGATGCCGTGGTCCACATAGATGTTCGCGGTCAACTCCGGTGCCTGAATGCGAACGAAGTCCGGCTCGTCTTCTATCAGGCGACCTTCAAACATGTTGACCGAGCCGATGAAGTCGGCCACGAACTTCGAAGCGGGGTACTCGTAGATCTCTGTAGGGGAACCCACCTGTACGATCTCACCCCTGTCCATGACGCCAATCCGTGAAGCGAGAGTCATCGCCTCTTCCTGATCGTGGGTAACCACGATGAACGTGACGCCGAGCTGCTCCTGCAGATTGATCAGTTCGAACTGGGTTGCTTCCCGCAGCTTCTTGTCGAGGGCGCCCAGGGGTTCGTCCAGCAGGAGCAGTTTCGGGCGCTTGACCAGCGCCCGGGCCAGGGCTACTCGCTGGCGCTGGCCGCCCGACAATTGATGTGGCTTGCGCCGGGCCAGTTCGCCGAGCTTCACCGTGTCCAGCATCTCGGCAACCCGCTGGTCGATTTCCTTCCGGGGCAGCTTTTCCTGCTCCAGGCCGAAGGCCACGTTTTTCTCTACGCTCATGTGGGGGAAAAGTGCGTAGGACTGAAACATCATGTTGACGGGGCGTTCGTAGGGCAGGGTGTCTGCCATGTCCTGGCCGTCGATGAAGATACGACCGGAGGTGGGGGTCTCGAAGCCAGCCAGCATGCGCAGGAGGGTGGTCTTGCCGCAGCCCGATCCGCCGAGCAGACAGAAGATCTCGCCCTTGAAGACCGACAGCGAGACGTTGTCCACGGCAACGAAGTCGCCGAAGCGCTTCGTCACGTTCTCAATGCGGACGTACTCGTTGGACTTGTCGACGGGTCGCGGATGACCGTTTTCGGTGGGCTTCCCGGTCATGGGCGGTCGCGCCTATTGACCGGTCTTGAAGCGTGTCCAGCTCCGGGTGAGTAGCCTGGTGAACGGGGCGGATTCGGCCAGATCGGGGACCAGTTTGGCCTTGGTTTCCTCGGCGGGATAAATGCCCCGGTCGTTGCGAATATCCTCATTGATCAGGCTGAACGACGCCGCATTGCCATTGGCATAGTTGACGAAGTTGGAGTTCTTCGCCGCCACATCGGCGCGCAGCAGGTAGTCAATGAAGAGGTAGGCATTCTTCACATGCTTGGCGCTGGCAGGTATGGCGAGCATGTCGAAGAACATGACTGCGCCCTCCTGAGGAATCAGGTACTTGATCACGACACCATTACCGGCTTCTGCGGCCCGGTCCCGGGCCTGCAGGACATCGCCGCTCCAGCCGAGAGCCAGGCAGAGCTCGCCGTTGGCCAGATCCTCGATGTACTTCGAGGAATTGACGTACTTGATGTAGGGCCGGATGGACATCAGGACTTTCTCGGCGGCGGCCAGGTCTTCAGGCTTCTCGCTGTTGGCCTCTCTGCCCAGGTAGATCAGCACGGTGGCGACCACCTCCGAGGGTGCGTCCAGAACCGCAACGCCGCAGTCCTTGAACTTCGACACGACCTTTGGATCGTAGAACATGGCGAAGCTGTCCACCGGGGCATCGGGCATGGCGGCCTTGATCTTGGCTTCGTTATAGCCGACCCCGGATGTGCCCCAGAGGTAGTTCACCGAGTGCTCGTTGCCCGGGTCGTGCAGGGCGATCCGCTGCGCTATGTCCGGGTCGACGTTCTTGAGGTTGGGCAGCTTCGACGGGTCCAGTTTCTGGAAGACGCCTGCCTTGATCTGCCGTTCGAGAAAGGATGCTGACGGCACCACGATGTCGTAGCCCGTGCTGCCCGCCAGGAGCTTGGTCTCGAGGACTTCGTTGGAATCGAAAACGTCGTACTTGACCTGAATGCCCGTCTCTTTCTGGAAGTCTTCGATCACTGACGGATCAATGTAATCGGACCAGTTGTAAACGTTGAGGACCTTCTCCTCGTCCGTGTCCAGGACAGGCGCGGCTGCGGGTTGGCCGGCCGTGGCGGCTGGGGCCGCGGGTGGCGTGGCGGGTTTCTGGCCGCAGGCGCTGAGGACCAGGGCTAACGCGACACCGATCACGGCGGTTGACCCAGGACCGGGGGAGAACCTTGTTCTCGACGTGAAAGCGGGGGCAGGCAGACTCGGGGGCGCCGGAGTGATCATCATTATTCTCCCGGAACAGCAGCCAGGGGAAACACCCCTTCGGTCTTGTTATATACCAGGTCCGGCGACTTGAGAAGCCGGGGTCAGATTCGGGCGGCGTAGATTCCCCAGAGTTTTGCCACGGACGCTGCCTCGGCGCCCTTGACCTCGCTGAAAGCCTTGCGGGCTTCTGCACTATTCTTGAGCTGGACCTGACTGCGGCCGATCAGCATCCACACATCGTCCGGATTGGCCCCCTTGGCAAGGGCCCGCTTGCCAGCGGCGGCTGCCTGCTCCGCCTGCCCGTAGCTGAGCAGGACCTCACCCAGCAGGACTTCATCCTGACCGATCTTGGAGCTATTGGCCGCCTGCGTCAGCTTGCCAAGGTTTGGCCGCTGCGCGGCGGCCTTTTTCCGGGCGTCGGCCAGGACCCGCTGGGCCCGGGCCTCGTCCTTGGGCGTGAAGATCTTCCGGGTGTAGCCCTGCTCCATGATGCTGACGCCTTCAGCGGGCAAACCTGACTGCAGGGCGATGATCGCGGAGTCTGTGTAGAGCTCGGGCTTGTCCATCAGGTCGAGCGCGGTCATCAGCCGGTAGACATTCAGGGCTGTGCGGTCGTCACCGCTGGCCTGCTTGCGGAGCTCACTGGAAAGCAGCCGCCAGTTGTCCTGGGTCGGATACATACGGACCAGGGTCTGTGTGGTATCGCTTACGCCCTTGGCGTCACCGAGGGTGCCGTAGGACTTCAGCAGGATTCGCAGCCAGTTTTCTTCCGGTCGGCCGGACAGTCGCACGGCATTCTGCACAGCCGCTATAGCCGCCTTGTCATTGCCGGAGAGCTGATACGCCTGCCCCAGCATGGCTTGCATGGCAGCATCCTTGCCGCCCGTGGCTTTGAGGTACTGGTTGGCGTACTCGATGACCTTGGGCAGGTTGCGCGGGGTCTGGAAATTGAGCTGGGTAAGCTGTTTCACCCGCTCGTTGACCTGACCCGCCGGCAGCTGACCGGACTTCAGGCTGCGTTCGTAGGCCGCTGCTGCCGCGGCGTAATTGCGCTGCTTCAGGTAGACGAAGCCATAGGTCTCATTAATCTGAAACTGCTCAAAGGCCGTCTTGCCGGAAACCGCGTCCGCCACTTTAAGCTTGGCCAGGGCCTCGGAATACTGGCCCTTCTTGCCGGCTTCCAGGGCGGCCGCCAGCGGTTCGCCCACCTTCTTGCCCACCTTGGCCTGCTGCGCGTAAGCGGGCGCGGGGGCCAGGACGGTGACTACCGCCAGGCTCGAAACCATGGCGAGAGAGAGGATGAGCAGCGACTTCTTCAGCATGTAATATCGTCCTTGAAGCGACTAGAGTTGGCTGACGTGGATCGACCAGAGCGTCGCGAGCTGGCGGTACTCCGGGCTGGTCACGAGCGCAAAGGTTTTGAGGGCCTCGGGATTATTATTATTGAGGACATACGCCCGCCCGAGGGACAGGTTGGCCTCGTCCAGGCTCTTGACACCACCCTTGGCGATGCCTCTCTGGATGGCTTCCAGGCCCTTGGCGGCCTGAGCGTAGCTCAGGAAGGCTTCGCCCAGCTTCACATCCGCCTCTCCGGCCTTGTCCGCCTGGGCTTCCTTCTCGAATTGCGGGAGGGTCTTTTGGTCCGCCGCCGCGAGGCGCTTGGCGTCAGCCAGCAGCGCCTGGCTCTTGGCCTTGTCGCCGCTCTTCTCAAGCACCCCACTGGAGTAGCCCATCTCCATGAACTTCAGGGCCTCACCGGGTGATCCGGACTGGATAGCCACAGTGGCTGCTTCCGTATAGTCATCGGCGCCGTCCAGCGCGTCAACCTGGGACAGAAGCCGGAAGACCTGAAGGATCTGGCGGTCCTTGTTTGCCGACCGTGCCAGCAAGTCCTGTGCGAGGGTCTGCCACTGGGCCTTGGCGGGGTGGTAGCGCAGGAGCTCAGTGGTGGCCTCCAGGATGCCGGGGTTGTTCTTCAGTTTGGCGTAGGAGCTCTGGACGATCAGCAGCCAGTTCTCCTCCGGCTTCTTGCCGGCAGCCACGCTGACCGCTGTCGCCTCTTTCATGTACGTGACGGCATCGCTGAAGTTGTCACTGAAGTAGGCGGCCTGGCCCACGAGACCGAGCATCATCGGATCCCGGTTGCCCGTGGCCTCCAGCCAGCGCTTGCCATACTCCCCGGACTTGGCCAGATCCCGCGGCTTGGTCTGCAGATAGACCTGGGAAAGCAGCCGCAGGCGGTCGTTGACCTGCTCCGGCGGCAGGAGCCCGGAAGCCAGACCGCTAGCGCAGGCCTGCGCCGTCGGGTCGTACCTGGCCTGCTTCAGCGACGTAAAACAAAAAAGTTCGTCAACGTTGAACTGCTCAAAGGCCGTCTTGCCGGAGACCGCTTCCGCCTTCTGCAGCTCAGCTTCAGCTTCGGCGAATTTCCCTGCATTGGCGAGTTCCACCGCTGCCTGCAGCGGCTTCACAACGTCGGGATTCATCTTTGGCTGTTTGGCAGACGACGCTGCCTTCTGGGCCGCGGACTCCGTAGAGTGGGTCGCTGCCAGGGCGAAGCAGGCAAGGAGAGTCACTGCCAGCAACGTCGTCGGGCGTCTCTGCTTCACCATCGTGTCCTCCGAATTTCGGGCATGCCAGGCATTAGGCCTGACTGGGATGCTCTGCTGATTGACTGAATGAGCCCTGAATACTGCGCTGGACCGTGACAGGGCACGCTAATCCAACGAGCCCGGGCCAGCACGAAGGGCCAGCGCCGGGGAAGCAGTGCAGCTACTCGAACTGTTCGTTACCGATTAGTCCCATCTTCTCTATGCGATTGCGCTGGGCGCTGGCGAGGACTTGGGCAACGGTGTCGTACCGGGCTCGGGCGTCGGGACGAATCGCCACCTGGGGTTGTGGCACCTTCTGGGCCTCGACCTTGAAATACCGCTCCAGTGTAGCGAGATTGGGCACGGCGGTGTCGTTCCAGAGGATTGTCCCGTCATAGTCGATCTTGATCGTCACCATCTCCGGCTGGATGGGCGGCGGGGCGTTATCCGGCCGCGGCATGTCGAGCTTCACGGCGTGGGTCATGACCGGCAGGGTGACGATGAGCATGATGATGAGCACGAGCATCACGTCGATCAACGGCGTGGTGTTCATCTCCATCATGGGAGCGCCGTCGCTGCTTGGACCTACCGACATACTCATCGTTCTGACCTTCTGGCTGAAGAGCCCTTGGAGGGGCTGCTAGCGAATACCGCGATCCGGCTCGGAAATGAAGCCAACTTTCTGGATGCCACCCTTCTGCAGCTGCAGGATTACGCGGCCCACGTATTCGTAACGCACGTTTCGATCACCCCGGACATGAATCTCAGGCTGGGGGACAACAACTGCTGCGCCCCGAATGAGGCCGGCAAGCGCCTGCTGGTTTGGAACAATGGAATCCTTCCAGTAGACATTGCCGCGCTCGTCGACAGCGATAGTGATGTTCTCCGGCTTGGTCAGCGTCGAAATGTTGGTGGCCTTGGGAAGATCCAGTGTCACCGTCTTGGTGATTACCGGAATGGTAATCAGGAAGATGATGAGCAGCACGAGCATGACGTCAACCAGCGGAGTCGTGTTGATCGCCGAAAGGATTTCTCCCTCACCGTCGCCCGATGGAACGTTCATGCTCATGCTGCTTCTCCTCCGAGACCTTTCCTTAGACTGACTTGCGCTGTCCGGGGGGACCTACAGATTTACCGCCGGCACTGACCAACGTCGCATAGAGGTCGTTGGTGAAGTAGCGCAGCTGGTCCAGAATCGCTTTGTTACGGCGCAGCAGCCAGTTGTAGCCCAGCACCGCGGGCACCGCCACGGCCAGACCGATGGCGGTCATGATGAGCGCTTCGCCGACGGGGCCTGCCACCTTGTCGATGCTGGCCTGCCCAGCGACGCCGATGGCGATCAGGGCGTGATAAATGCCCCACACCGTGCCGAAGAGGCCGACGAACGGCGCCGTGGAACCTACCGAGGCGAGGAAGGACAGGCCACCCTGCATCTCGTTAGTCATGCGATCGACGTTCTGCTGCAGCTTGCCGCTGATCCAGTCCGCCAGCGGGACCTTCTCGGTGAGCTTGCCTTCGTGGTGTTCGCTGGCGCTGATGCCGCTTTCCACCATGGACCGGTAGACATTGCCCTTGCCCGTCAGCTTGCTCAGGCCCTCGCTCAGGGAGTTGGTGGTCCAGAAATCCCGGCTGGCTTCCTTCGCCTGCTTGAGCAGCCGCTGCTGCTCCCAGAGCTTAGTGAAGATGATGATCCAGGAATAGAGGGACATCAGCACCAGGATCATGAGGGTGCCCCGGGCCACAAGGTCGCCCTGTGCCCACAATGCAGCAAGGCCGTAGGGGTTGGTCGCCACTTCGTCATTCAGGCTGGTATCCACCGCACCCTCGTCGACCGCCGTGAGGTCGAGAGCACTGCTGTCGACCGGCAGGGCGTTCGGATCGACCGCCGTGTCTACGGGAATGGTCCCATCCAATGCGGGTGCCGCCAGCGCCGGATCGGCCGGTGCTGCAGTTTCTGCGTTCTGTGCCAGCTGAATGTTCTCGCCTGCCATGACTCACTTACCTTGAATAGTGCCCCGGTTGCCCGCGGCTTGAAAATCAACCCTCGATCTTGAACGTGACCTTGACCGAGTGCCATGCCGTCACTGGAGCGCCGTCCTCCGTGCCCGGCGTAAACCGCCAGGCCCGCAAGGCGTGCTTGAGTGCTGCTTCATCGAGGCGCGGGAAGCCGCTACTCGTCTGAACTTTGCCGTCCTGAACCTTGCCGTCGGCGCCCACGAGCACCTGGAGAACCACGGACCCTTCTTCGCCGAGACGGCGGGAGGTGGGCGGGTACTCCGGCTGGAACCGCTTCTTGAACTTGGGGTCAATCTCCGGGGCTTTCTTGATCCCCGGCTTGACGACGACGGGCGGCGGCGCCGGCGCCGGCTTGTTCGTGACCACGAGGGCGCCGCTAGTCACCGGGGCATCCACCGGGAGGTCAATCACGAAATCCGGCGGTGGGACATAGGGGGGCGGGGCCTCCATGGTCGGCGGCGGAGGCGGCGGTGCCTCCTCATCAGTGATTTCCTCGATGATCTCCGCCTTGATGATGGGTGGCGGGCGGTCAACGACGATGGTGCTGAGACTCTGCAGCAGCGCCCACACCAGAAATACGTGAAAGGCGATGATGATGCCGGTGACCGTCGCTTTGCGACCGCCGCCCAAGCCTGTGTTAAACGTGCTATCCATCGATTCTGTTCTGGGTGCTCTTCGCGGCGCTCTGCGGCTCGATCACGTGCTGTTCGACGGCTAATCGGCCCGCCGGGGCCCCATAAGGCGTTCCGGAGCGCCTCCGTTACTTGTCGTCATGCCGGCTTCTTCGCTCCGCTCAACCGTCAATCCAATGTCCGGCGGCGGGGCCAGCTCCATAGGGCCCGAGAAGATGGGGCGGACCGTGGGGGTAAATTTACCCGATCTTTACCGTGATTGCACATCAACGTAACAGGGGCGGCGCCTGGGCCTTCACAACCTGCTCCCCCCTCTGGAATTCCAGGGTGGATTGGCAGCCGCACGACTGCAACAATCCCCGCAGTGCGGCGCAGTGCCCCGGGGAGTAGACCGTGCGGAAAGTGGTGCTTTTGGTTTGTCTGGCCGCCGGGTGCGCGAGCATGGACCAAGCCATCGACAAGAGTATGGATTTCGATCGCCATCGCTACAGTCGCCTGGTCCAGCCCTTTGATCATCCCGAGCGGATTTACTTCGACGTCAGTTTCCCCGCGGATTTCCCCCAGGACAAGCCGGCGGCTGCTGCGGCCCGCATGCAGTGGCTGGCGGCCTGGCTCAAGCAACGTCGTCTCTGTGCTACGGGCCATGAGGTGGTGAAGCAACGACCCTTTGACTTTCTCGAAGACAATCCCGCGGGTTATCAGCAGCGCTGGGAGATTCGCTGTATTGCCAACCCGGGCACGTGACGGGCGCGCGGGCACCTAAAAGAGGAGCAGGCGCGATCCCGGCTCCACGCGCCAGCGGCGGGCAAACCCGGCGCTCAGTTCCAGGACCCCGACCACAGGACCGTTAGACGTAATCCTGTCTGTCGATTGTGGCCTGGTGTTCCGGGCGATCTGACCGACCGCGCCGTCCTCGCGGATGAAGAGCATGTCGAGGGAGAGCACCGTGTTTTTCATCCACATGGCGATCTCCACCGGGGCGCCATAGCCGAAGTACATGCCTTCGAACTCAGGCAGCACCTCGACGTACATCAGTCCCTGGGCGCGCTGCTCTTCTGTGCTGGCGACGTACAGGTCGATCCGCAGGCAGCGCGGGCCGGTCGTGACCAGCACCGCCTGGCTGCGGGGAAAGCCCGTCACCAGGTGGGCGGGCTCCACGCCGGCCTTGAGCCCGGTAGCGAGCCAGAACAGGACGAGCCCCGTCAGGCCCACCAGTCTGCCGCTACGCTTCATCCGCAGAGACCCGCCCGGCAAACTGCAGCTCGCCGAGCGTCAGCGACGTCCGGTCACCGACGGAAGGCAGGGCGCCAACGCAGTAGACCAAGCCATCTATCCGGTAGCCCGCCGGTACAGTGCCAGCCCGGGGCAGCGCCGCGACCGAAGCGATGGTGGCCCAGCAGCGGCCGGGGCCACCCGAGCTGAAGAACCGGCCGGCCTGTTCGTCGATGACCGTCACGTTGGCAGGCCGTTCCTTCCCCACCAGGTCTGCGGGCCGGCCATCGATCCCTACCAGGACTGAAACCCGCTCGCCGCCGGGCTGGGCCCTGGCAAAAAAGAGGCGTACGCCGTCGCCACCGGGCCGCTCCATGCCATCACAGTAGAGGTTGCCGCCGGACCAGTCGGCCGTGAAGTTCAGGGCGCCGAAAAAGCGGCCGCGCAGGAAACCTTCCGGCTGCAGCGCGCAGGGCTTGTTCGCGGTCGCGGCGGCACCCTCGCCCTGCGGGTCCCCGGGGGGGAGGGGCTGTATCAGGGCCAGCGTCCCCAGGAGCAGGACCAGGGTGGCGCCGACGAAGCCGATGCTGCGGGCCAAGGGCCGGACGGTTGAAGCGTGAGCAAACATCGGTCGCTATCCTATGCGACTTCCGGCTCCGGGAAGTGAAGTGTGACTCACTGCGCAGTCGGTACGGTAACCAGCCAGTAACGTCCGGTTTGGGTACTGGGATGGGCAGGATCTCGCGGTCATGCTGCGGGAGCTGTTTGGGGCAAGACGCTTTTGAGTTTCGATGTTCAACATCACTTGACCTCGCTGGTGACCGAGCGCCGCCCTGGCCCGTTCCGGCTGCGCTTCAGTGAGATCGTGGAGGGCGAATTCCGGCGGGCCTACGCCGAAGCCAACTACCCGAAGACGCGCCCGATTCTCGTGATCGGCGCCGCGGCCATCTTTCTGTCCCTGATCGTCGCCGTGATGCGAGAGAACCTCTCCTGGCAAACGGCGGCGTTCATGCTGGGCGTGATGCTCCCCACGCTGATGGCAACCCTGGTAGCGTCCTACAAGGAAGGCTCCCATGGTGCCTATCAGGCGCTCCTCGCGCTCGCGGCGCTCTGGGTCGGACTCGTCTGCACGTCGCTAACGGTCCGGGCCAGTCTGCACGGGGCACCCTACTATTTTGGGGCCGAAGTTGCCTGGATTTTCCTGGTCTGGCTCGTGATCGGGCTGCACTTCTGGTACGCCTCTGCCGTGGCCCTGACGATTTCCGCCATGTACTTCTGGGGCATTCTGCACTGGCAGATCCCGGTGGAGGAAGTGGTGTTCTCCGGCGTGACGCTGCTGGCGATCAACGTGCTCGGCGCCTACTGCTGCTTTCAGCTGGAGTCTGCGGTGCGCCAGGCGTTCCTCGAATCCCGAATGCTCAATGACCTGGCTGAGCGCGATGGCCTCACCGGGCTCTACAACCGTCGGCGCTATGACCGGGACGTGGAGAAACTCTGGCGCCAGTCCCGCCGGGATCAGAGCCAGCTAACGCTGCTGCTTGTCGATATTGACCACTTCAAGGCCTTCAACGATCTTTACGGACACCAGGCCGGTGACGACGCTCTGAAGCGGGTTGCCGAAGTGATAGCTACCTGTGCCCAGCGCCCCCTCGACTTCGCGGCCCGTTTTGGCGGCGAGGAGTTCGCTTTGGTCCTGTATGGGCCCGCGCAGGACTTCGGCCGGGAGATTCCGGAGATGCTCAGGCGCAGCGTCGAGGAGCAGAAGATTTCCCACGCGGAGTCCACGACAGGCCCCTGGCTCACCGTGAGTGTGGGCGTGGCCATCGTCAGTCCGGGCAATGAGCGCAGCCTGGCCGGGGCGATCCAGCTGGCCGACGAGGCGCTTTACCAGGCCAAGGAAGACGGGCGCAATCGCATCGTCGTCAAGGAGTCGAAGAACGCCTACATCCAGACGGGCCGCTTCCGCGCAGCCCGGGCGAAGGCGGGGGCCTGACGCGGCGAGCCGACGGGTAGGGCTTACCAGCTGCCGATATTGGGCAGGGACTTCCAGGGATCCCTGGGAGGCAGCGGGCCGCCCTTCTGCAGCAGCTCGATCGAGATGCCGTCCGGCGAGCGCACGAAGGCCATATGGCCGTCCCGGGGTGGGCGGTTGATGATGACCCCGGCGGCCTGCAACCGGCTGCACAGCGCATAAATGTCCTCCACCTGGTAGGCCAGATGACCGAAGTTCCGGCCACCCGTGTAGGTTTCGGGGTCCCAGTTATACGTGAGCTCGACACAGGCTCCGTCGTCGCCGGGCGCCGCCAGAAAGACCAGGGTGAAACGGCCCCGCTCGTTTTCGCTCCGCTGCAGTTCCCGGAGCCCCAGCTGGGTACAGTAGAAGTCGAGAGACGCGTCCAGATCGGACACGCGAACCATGGTGTGCAGGTACTTCATTAGAATGCCACTGATGTCCGCCAGCACGGAAGCGCAACTGGTCCCTCGTATCTTGTACGTGCCGGGCCTGCGTGCCAAGCCGGCCCCCGCAGTCCACCGCGAAATTCTCTGGCGCTGCCTGCTGGAGGGCGTCCGCCGCGCGGATTCCGGGGCAGCGGCTGGACTGGCTGCCGCTCCGGAGTGCCTGCATCTCGCCCTGTGGGGGCACCACTTTTACGCGAGCTATCGGGATGTGCGGCTGGATGAGGCGGGTATCGCCGCACTGCTCGCTGACCCTGGACCTGGCAAAGACAGTATTCGCGAGGTATTCAGCATCCGGCGGCGCGCGAACTACTACGCACACCTCTGTGGGGACCGTTTTCCCTGGCTGATTGACTGGCTCGCTGACGAAGATACCTGCATAAACATCGCAGCCTCCGACCGCTACTTTCGCAATGTGGATGGCGTCGGTGAGCGCATCCGTGCTGGCCTGCGCTCCGAGCTGCAGCGCTCCTGGGCCGCCGGAGAACGCGTGCTGCTGATGGCCCACAGCTTCGGCTCGGTCATCGCCTGGGACACACTCTGGAGTCTCCAGGAGAAGGCCGGTCCGATAGACCTGTTTCTGACCCTTGGCAGCCCTCTGGGCACCCGCTACATCCAGAGCCGTCTGCTCGGCGCCAAGGCCAGCGGCGCTGCGCGCTATCCCCAGGGCATCCGCCGCTGGGAAAACCTGGCGGCGCTGGGCGGCCTCACTGCACTGGGCCGCCGTTTTGCTGAGGACTTCGCCGAAATGCGGCAACTGGGCCTAGTGGCCGGGATCAGCGACCGGACCGACCTGATAAACCCGTTCCGCGGCACCGATGGTCTGAATGTGCACAAGTGCTACGGCTACTTCGTCAATGCGGCCACGGGCGCCGCCATTGCGCAGTGGTGGCGCAGCCCCGGGCCCGGCTTGCCCTGACCCAAATCTGTGCAGTCGCGCACAGAACCCCAGGGGCCTTTTCCCTAACGTTCAGACCATGCGCGCGAAGTACTACACCCGCTTCCTGCTGCGCTCCGAGGAGCCGGGCTTCGCCGACGAGTACAGCGGCGTGGTGGAGTTGAACCACGGCGTGGATCAGGTGCTGGAACCCAAGGAGATCGAGGCGGTACTCGCCCTGAATTTCCAGCGTGACGAGAACGAAGTGGAACTCCTCAACTGGTCAAGAATTCACTAGCTGTTTGCTGCTGACGTGGTGGTCTGATTTCTCGTTTCCCCCTGTATTGACCCGGCCTTGTGCCGGGTCCTTTTTTTGGGCTGAAATTCGCCCGTGTGCCGCGGGTGCCGGACGGCCCCAGCCCGTGCGAGAATGCAAGAATGACCTCCTTCAAGGGCATTCCTATCGAAAGCGGTGCCAAGTACACCACCGGCGCCGGCTTTACCGCCATTCGCAACGGCGTGAAGAAGCGCGCCGCAGCTTCCGGGGCCGACCGGGCTGAACCCGACCTGGGCCGCAAGCCAGACTGGCTGCGGGTTCGCCTCGTGACGGGCGGCCGGTATGCCGAGGTGCAGCGGACGGTGCATGAGCACCGCCTGGCCACGGTGTGCGAGGAGTCCATGTGCCCCAACATCGGTGAATGCTGGAACGCCGGCACGGCCACCATCATGCTCATGGGGCACGTGTGCACCCGGGCCTGCCGCTTCTGTGCCGTGGACACGGGCAATCCGCGGGGCTGGCTGGACGCAGAGGAACCCGACAATGCGGCGCGCTCCGTGGAGATCATGGGTCTGAAGTACGTGGTCCTCACCTCCGTCGACCGGGACGACCTGACGGATGGCGGGGCAGGTCACTACGCCGACTGCGTCCGCGCCATCCGCGTGCGCAATCCGGGCACGGCCGTGGAGGCATTGACGCCGGACTTTGCCGGCAACCTCGCTGCCGTCGCTACCGTGGTCAACTCCGGTGTGGCCGTGTTCGCCCACAATCTGGAAACGGTCCGCCGGCTGACGCCGGAGGTTCGGGATCCCCGGGCCGGGTATGACCAGTCGCTGCGGGTACTGGCTCATGCCAGGGTTGCAGCCGACGACGCAACCAGAGGGACCGACCGCAAGGTGCTGCTCAAGAGCAGCCTCATGCTCGGTCTCGGCGAGACGGCGGATGAAGTGGCAGAGGCCATGGCTGATCTCCGCCGTGCCGGCGTGGACCTGCTGACCCTCGGCCAGTATCTGCGCCCCACGGCCAACCACCTGCCTGTCCGGCAGTACGTCCGCCCGGACGAATTTTCCGCCTACCGGCAGCGGGGCCTCGACCAGGGCTTTGTCGAAGTCGTTGCCGGGCCTCTGGTTCGCTCCAGCTATCGTGCCGAGCGCGCCCTCGAGGGCAATAACGCCGGCCTTTCGGCTGGCTGACCCCTCCCGCAATGCTGCAGTTCCTGCTCGACTACGGCCTCTTCCTCGCTAAGGCGGTCACCGTCGTGGCCGCTGTGGCGGCCATCGTCGGGCTCTCGGTGGGTCTCTCCCGCAAGGGGCCACCGGCCGGGGGCCTCAAGATCGAGAAGCTCAACGACAAGTACCGCGACCTGCGCCAGCAGTTGCGCCACGCGTTGCTCAGCAAGGCCGAGCGCAAGAAGGAGATGAAGCAGGAGAAGAAGCAGCGGAAACTGGAGGAGCACGCCCACGGCACCGACGCCCGGCGCCGGGTGTATGTACTGGACTTCAAGGGCGACATCCGGGCCACGGCAGTCCCGGCGCTGCGGGAGGAGATCAGCGCCATTCTTGGCGTGGCCAGCACGGCGGACGAGGTGGTGCTCTGCCTGGAGAACTTCGGCGGCGCGGTGCACGAGCACGGGCTGGCCGCCTCCCAGCTGAAGCGCCTGCGGGACAAGCAGATCCCGCTCACCGCCATCGTCGACAAGGGTGCCGCCAGCGGCGGGTACCTCATGGCCTGCGTCGCCAACCGGATCGTCGCTGCCCCGTTTGCCGTGATCGGCTCCATTGGCGTGATTGCCCAGGTACCGAACTTCCACCGGTTGCTGGAGGCGCGGGGCGTGGACTTCGAGCAGATCACCGCGGGACGCTACAAGCGCACGGTCACCATGTTCGGCGAGAACACCGATGCGGACCGGGCCAAGCTCCGGGAAGAGCTCGAAGAGGTGCACGCGCTCTTCAAACAGGTGGTAACGACATACCGGCCAGACCTCGATATCGAGGCGGTGGCCACGGGCGAGCACTGGTACGGCTCAAGGGCCCTGGAACTGAAGCTGGTGGACGCTGTGGAAACCAGCGACGACTACCTGCAGCGGGCCACAGAGTCTGCGGACGTCTTCAAGCTCACCTTCAGGGCGCGGCCGACGCTGCAGCAGCGGGTGCTGTCGGCCATGCGTTCCGGGGCCGACGAAGCGGCCGCCTGGGTGTCCCAGCGCGACCTGAACGGCCGCTTTCCCTGAGGCCTCAGGCTGCAGCGGGCCGCGACTGCAGATACCAGCGGATGTGCAGGATGAACAGAGCCGCGCAGAGAGCCAGCATTCCCACGTTCACTGTCAGGGCCAGTGCGCTCATCTGACTTGCCCGGTTCAACAGCGCCGCCGCCGGGGCCAGCGCCCCTAGCAGGGCGACCACCATGGCGACGGTGGTCAGGGGCTTGCTGGCTGCAGCAAAGACGCTGGAGAGCCCGCTGAGCGCCAGCAGCACGGCACCCACGTAAGCCGGGAGCAGGGCAGTGGGGCTGGAGGAGGTGATGAAGGCACCGACGCCCAGCGCGATCAGCAATGCCGCAAACACGGTCGTGGTCTTCAGCATGGCATTCCCCGGTGGCTGGATGGCGCCCGGTATGGGCCCTACCGGGGTAATGGACCGGCGCAAGGGGGCAAAGGTTCCCCGCCGGTCCTGGGCGCGACGCGAAACGGCGCCCCGCTTTCCCTGGCGGCGGCCAGGCCCGATAATCCCCGCCATGACTCCGCGAGCCCCCCTCATTCTCGTCCTGCCGGTTTTCCTGGCCATGCTGCTGCTCAGCGGCTGCTCGCTGCCGATCTACTCCGAGTCGGAGCTGGAGTCGGAGTCGGGGCAGGTCTTTCAGGAGATGCGGGCCAAGACGCCAGCTTCCACGGACGCCAGACTGATCGCCTATGTCAATTGCGTGTCTGCCGACATCGTCCAGCAGCTGGAGAAGCCCTACTCGGAGGAGGACTGGGAGGTGGTGCTCTTCGAGAGCGAAGACATCAATGCGTTCGCCATGCCCGGCGGGCGCATCGGGGTGTACACCGGCCTGCTCACCGTGGCCGAGAACCAGGACCAGCTGGCGGCGGTCATCGGCCACGAGGTGGCCCACGTTACCCTGCAGCACTCGCTCAAGCGGGCCAACCGGGAAGCCACCACCCAGGGCGGTGTGATTCTTGGAACAGCGGTCCTGGGCGCCGGCCCCGGCGTGGGCGATATCGTGTCCATGGGTGCGCAGCTGGGCCTCAGCCTGCCGTTCAGCCGGGCGAACGAAACCGAGGCAGACACCATTGGCCTCAACTACATGGCGGATGCCGGCTTCAATCCCGGCGCGAGCATTCAGCTGTGGAAGAACATGGCCGCGAAGAACAAACTCGGGCCGCCCCAGTTTCTTTCCACACACCCGTCGGGCGATAGCCGGATCCAGGATCTGGTCAGACAGTTGCCGGAAGCGCTGAAGCGCTATAACGCCGCCCAGGGCGCCGGCAGGAAACCCAATTGCCAGAGGTAGGTCCAGGTATGCAGCCACTTCTCCGCCTCGTCGTGCTCGCAGTCGCGCTGAACGTTGGGGGCTGCGCGCTGTTCAAGACCCCGGATTGGGCCCAGCGCCATGGGTCTGGCCAGGCCGGCAAGGTGCCAGTGGAACTGCCGCCGATCGTCAGCGACCGGTTTGTGTTGAGCCCCGGCAATGGGGTGGTCGGAGAGATGCAGGTAATACGCGCGCGGTACGAGGACACCTTCAGCGACATCGCGCGGGCCTACGATCTGGGCTATGACGATCTCGTGCACGCCAATCCGGGTGTGGACCCCTGGTTGCCCGGGGCTGGCACGCGGATCGTGCTGCCGACGCAGTTCATCCTGCCGGACGCTCCCCGGGAGGGCATCGTCCTGAACATCGCCACCAAGCGGATCTTCTATTACCCGAAGGCAGCGCCCGGGCAGGCGCCGGTCGTCGTTACGCATCCGGTGGGTATCGGTCGGGAGGGCTGGGCTACGCCGCTCGGAACCACCACAGTGGTCTCGAAGGTCAAGGACCCCGTGTGGACTGTGCCCGCGTCGATTCGCAAGGAGCACGCAGAGGCCGGCGATCCGCTGCCTGCCCAGGTCCCCGCCGGCCCGGACAATCCCTTGGGCGCCTTCGCCCTGCGGCTCGGTTTCCCCTCCTACCTGATCCACGGGACCAACAAGCCTGCAGGAATCGGCATGCGTGTCAGTCACGGCTGTGTGCAGCTCTATCCGGAGGACATCGAGTCGCTGTTCAGCGAGGTGCCGGTGGGGACGAAGGTGCGGATCGTCAACCAGCCCCAGCTTCTGGGCTGGAGCGACGGCAATCTCTACCTGGAGGCGCACCCCGCGCTGGAGGATGACGCGCGAAATCTTCACGTGCTGCTCGACAAGCGGCTCGCTACGGAACTCCGCAAGCGCAAGGCCGGTAATCCGCCGAAGCCGGGTCAGAAACCGGCGAGTGCTCCCGGTATCACGGTTGACGCCGTACTCGTCGCCGCCACCGTGAAGGAGGGGCGGGGCTTTCCTGTCCGGCTCCTGGAGTTGGCCGCGGACGCCCAGACGGTGGCGGCCCGCGCACGGGCCACCGAGAACATCATGACCTACCCGGTTGATGTGGATGCGGCGTCAGGTCCAGCGGTGACTCCGGCGCTCGATGCCGCCACTCGGTGACGGCAGCGGGCCGCAGCCTGGCGGGGCTCCGTTGAGTTCTCCTGCACTGCCGATTGCCACTCTGACCTTTGTCGGCCTGCTGTTGCTGGTTTTTGCCGGGCAGCTGTTCCTGTTGCCCGGCGGTTTCTTCGTCCCGGCGGGACTGGCCTTCGTCCCGGGCGAGCTGTTCGGTGGTGTTGAACGTGCCCGAGTACCGCTGGCAATTCCGCCCCCGGCCACCCTGGTGACCTACCAGTTTCTCCACGCCGGCTGGCTGCACCTGGTGGGCAACCTGCTGTTCCTGTGGGGCTTCGGACCGAAGGTAGAGCAGACGCTGGGGCCAGGCCGCTTTACGGTCCTGCTCCTGGCCTGCGGCACGGCCGCAGCCCTCGCGCAGGCCTGGGTCGAGCCGTCCTCGCCTGTGGCGATGGTCGGGGCAAGCGGGGCCGTGTCCGGAATACTCGGCGCTTATCTTTTCCTGCACCCCCGGGCCGAAATCCGCCTGCTCGTTCCCTTCTTCCTCACCCTGCGATTCGTCGAGCTGCCTGCCTGGGTTGTCCTGGTCAGCTGGTTTCTCCTGCAGTTGCTCTACTCGAACTGGACGGAGATCGTGCCGGGCGGCGTGGCGTTTCAGGCCCATGTCGGGGGCTTTGTGTGCGGCCTGCTGCTGGCCCCGATGCTACACTTGATAGTGTTGTTATCTGCGGATGCGCCCACTGTTGCCCGAACTCTCAGGAGCCGGGATTCGAGTCATTGAATCTCCTGCCGGCGAGGAGCCAATCCCGCTCCGTCGCGAAACTGTCACTGCCTTTGTTGGCCCGGCCCCCCGGGGGCCCGCCAATATCCCCGTCGTCATCGAGAGCGTCGCGGAGTTCCGTCGCCGCTTCGGTTCTCCGGCTGAACGCAGCCGGCTCGAGTGGATTCTGGGTCAGTTCTTCGACAACGGCGGCCGCCAGGCCGTCGTTGTGCGGGTGCCGCGGTCCGGCCGACCGAGCCGCATTACGCTTCCCGGGCCAGGCGGCACGCTCGACCTGGACGCGGTCAACCCGGGGCCCCTGGAGTACCTGCGGGCCGCCGTGGACTACGACGGCATCCCCCCCGCGGATCTCTGGCGCTTCAATCTCACGGTGCAACGGATCCGTTCCCCTGCCAATCCGCTGGTGGAGGAGCAGGAAACCTGGCGGGCGGTAACCGTCGCCGCCGACGATGACGCCTTCATCGGCGAGGCGCTGGCGGACTCCGCGCTGGTCCGGTTGCAGGGCGACGCGCCCCGGGCGCGGCCCTTTGTGACGTCGGGGGCCACCGGGTTTGGCCCCATTGGCTATGTGCACGGCCGGGGCGACTGGCGGTCCGCCGCTCCACCCAGCGACTACGACCTCATTGGCTCGGCAGAAGACGCCACCGGCATTCATGCCCTCGAGCAGGTCGCCAACGTCGATCTCGTCTGTCTGCTGTCTGGCGCACCCAAGGCCGACGTGGGGCCCGTTGGGATCTTCGTTGCCGAGCGCTACTGCGCCCGACGCAATGCCATGCTGCTGCTGGATCCGCCTGCAAGCTGGTCCCGGGTGGAGGACGTGACGCGGAGCCAGAGCGCATCCGTGCTGGCCAGCCCCAACATCATTACCTACTTTCCGCAGCTCACGGAGATTGCTGCCGACGGGCGGCGGGTCCGGTCACTCAGCGCCATCGGCGCTATCGCGGGCATGCTGGCGTCCGGGAGTCCGGCAGAAACAGTGCTCTTGCGGTCCCGCGCGCGGGTGGCGGTCGAACCCGACGATGACCAGGCCGCTCTGCTGGCGCGGCGTGGCGTCAATGTGCTCCGTGGCGCGGCGCCGGGGTTCATCTCGTTCAGCGGCAATGTCACGCTCGCCCGCAGCCACAGTTCGCGGCGGGAGTGGCAGCACCTCAGTGTGCGCCGGCGCGCAGTGCTGACGGCGGGCACGATTGCCCGGAGCACCCGCTGGGCGGCGGTGCAGAAAGGCGACGCCGACACCTGGCGGGCTGTGGCAACCCAGGTGGCCCGCTACCTGACAGAGTCCGCCGATGCGGGGTTCCTGGCTGGCGATGCCACCCGCTTGCCCTTCTATGTCAAGTGCGATCAGGACACCAACTCCCACGGCCCCGGGCTGTCCTTTGTCGTCGGCCTCGCGCTCACCCGGCCCGGCGACTTCGTCGCCTTCCGTTTCGAGCATGACGCAGCCGACTGCCGAATCAGCGAGATTGCGTGGCCACCGGGGCAAAGTCTCTCGGCCTGAAGCGCACCGAGTTAGCGACCCGTGACCGGGATCACGTTGCGGGGCCACCGACAGCGGTATAACTTTTTTCCATGGCCGTCTCCGAACCTGATTCCGGAGTCATTCCGGTGCCGAGTCTTCAGGAGTACTTTCGCGACTCCGTCGATGCGGCAATGGCTTCGAACCGGCTGGCAATGGAGACTCACACGGCTCACTACGTCGTGAATCTCCTGACCCTGTTCTCCAGGTCTGAAGCCCTGCACGACAAGGCCGAGCGTGGCACTGCGACGAAGCCCCTGGCGCTCATGCTGGCCGACGCCGCGGCAGCCCCCACTGGCGAGAGTCGGAACGCCACTCTCCGGCGCCTGGGAGATGTGGCGCTGTTCGTTGCGGGTTTCATGGCGGAAGGCCTCGACCGCAAAGCCGTCGGCATCGGCTACTACGTGCGCATGGGTGGCGGTGCGTACCACACCCTCTCGCTGGCACTGCCAGCCAACCCCCGGGGCCGCGCCTTTGCGCCGGTGTTTGCCGAGCTTGCTGCGAAGTTCGGGGAAGTGGTTGATGTGCTCAACGACGTGCGTCACGCCAGCAATACCGGCCGTGATCAGGACGTGCTCCGCCTCTACGAGAACTGGCTGACCACGGGCAGCCAGCGCGCCGCCCGCCTGCTCCGTCAGCTCGGGATCCAGCCGCACCAGCAGCCTGGCAGCGTGCGCGAGCACTAGCACGGTGGGTACGGCCTGCCCGGATCTACTCGGCGCCATGCAGGGCCAGCTTGGCCGCCTCTACGATGCGGATCTGCCGCAGGACGTCCGCGACTACGTCATCACCGATCAGGCTATGCGCGCCGCCTTGCTGGGCGGTGCGACCGGGCGCTACGCGGACGAACAGCTCATCGTCGTGGAGAGCGACAGTGGCCTCGATCTCGCCTTGTACCTGGATCCCGCTGTCCTCGAGAGACTGGCCGCTGCAGATCCCCGGCAAAACCTTTCAGGCAAAAACCTCTCCGATTTCTGGACCGTCCTCGAGGGGGTGAGCCACTTTCACTATCTCGCCTGGAACGCAGCCTTCGACAAGTCCGTGACCCTGCTCGAACTCGAGATGCAGGCTGAGGTGGACAAGTACGTCACCACCCGTCTGCTGCTGGACGAGCAGCCGGCAGCGACGCTCGGCGCGCCCCTGCTGCAGCGACTTTTTGCGGATCCCTGTCTCGATCCGCAGCTGAATCCGGAAGAGATTGATCGCTATCAGGCGGCGAGTAACTTTGCTGGCCGCTACTGCGCCGATCTCGAGGCCAGCTTCCCCGCCGCGACTTTCACGCCGGACCTGCTGCGGGAACTGCGCCTGTTCTATCGCTTGCCCCAGGCCGCAAAAATAGCCCGAATCCGCGCCCGCGGCTTCGCCTGAACCCGGAGTTCCGCTAAGCTCCCCAAGGCCTTTAGCGGCCTCGCGGAGCAATCTATTGATAAGTGAAGCCCCGGGGGAGCCCGCCTGGACTGTCTACGTTGTCCGGTGTGCGGATCAGACCCTCTATACCGGCATCGCGCGGGACCTTTGCCAGCGCATTGCCCAGCATAATGCCGGCACTGGCGCCGCCTACACGCGGGCGCGCCGCCCGGTAACCCTGGTCCACCAGGAGTCCGCCCCGAACCGCAGTACGGCGCAGCGGCGGGAAGCGGCCATCAAGCGCCTGCCCGTCGCAGCAAAGCGGGCACTTGCAGGAGGCTAAATGTTCGCCAACTCGGTCATCACCAGGACCGGTCAGTCCTGGAAACTCATCATCGCGATACTTCTGCTCCTCATCGGGAGTTTTGCTCCACTGTGGGAGGGTTCCGGTATCGACTGGACCCTGGGCTCCATCCTTGCCGTGGCCGGCTACGCCTTTGCCGTGTTCTTTGTGGTCTGTCCGAAATGCAGTAACCGGTGGTTCTGGTCCGCTGCTCTGGATGCCACCCTCTACGGCCCCTTGTTCAAGGCCCCGGCCTGCCCGGTCTGCAAACAGGACTTCGGCCCGAGGTAATGACGCCGCCCCTCGTTCGCGGCTGCCTGCTGCTCGCGTCACTGGCCCTGACACTGGCACTGACACTGGCCCTGACCTTGGCCTTGGCCGGTGACGTGCTGGCAGAGGCCCGGGTCGTCCGGGTCACGGCCGCCACGGTCCTGCGCCAGCCAGTGGAGGAAACGGAGTGGGCCGTCGGCGTGATTGAGAGCCGCGCCGCGCCGCCGGTGGCTGCGGAGGTTGCGGGCAAGGTGGTGCGTCTGGCGGTGGACGAAGGAGCGACGGTCGAGAAGGGTGCGACCCTTGCCGAACTGGATAGCAAGCAGTACCGCTTTGACAACTCCGTCGATCAGTCTGAGGTCGTGCGCCTGGCAGCCCTCGTCAAGAACAAGCAGAGTGAATTGGAACGGGCCAGGCGGCTGCAGGCAGAGCGGCTGATCTCGGAGGAGCAGCTGGAGACCATTGGCACGGACCTGGATGCACTGGAAGCACAGCTGGATGGCGCCCGGGCCCGGGCTGGTGACAGTTCCCGCCGGCTGGGTGAGGCGCGGATCGTGGCGCCCTTCAAGGGCGAAGTGGCGAAGCGCTACGTCGATGTGGGTGCCTATGTGCAGGTTGGGGCTCCGGTTTTCGACCTGCTGGACATGGAGAATCTTCGGGTGCGCCTGCCGTTCCCCGAATACCGGGCACCCCGCCTGAGGCCGGGCCTGATTGTTCGGCTCACCTCCTCGGCAGCTACCGGGGCTCCGGTTACCGCGAAGATCGGCGAGCTGCAGCCGGGCGTGAATCGCAACAACCGCTCGCTCACCGTCATCGTCGACTTCAGCAATCCCGGCGACTGGCGCCCGGGGGCCAGTGTCCGCGCCGACGTGGTGCTTGAGACCCGCGCCGATGCACTGATGGTGCCCCAGGTCGCCGTGGTGCGGCGACCTTCCGGGGACGTGCTTTACGTGATCAGCGGCGACAAGGTGCGGGAGCAGCTCGTGCGTCGCGGACAGCGCAATGGCAAGCTCGTCGAGATCCTTGAAGGCCTGAAGGGCGGCGAGAAGATTGCCGTCGACGGCGCCGGGTTCCTGACCAACGGCGCGAAGGTGGCAATCGCAGGAAACTGACATGAGCCTCGCATCGGTTTCAGTAAAGCGCTACGTCTTCGCAGCAATGCTGAACGCCGTCATTGTGCTGTTCGGTCTCGTTGCGTATGAGCGCCTCGGTATCGAGCGCCTGCCGAACATCGATCTGGCCAGGATCTCTGTTTTCACGCGCCTGGATGGCGCGAATCCGGAAATCGTCGACTCGAGCGTCACCAACGTTATCGAGGGCGCCATCAGCAGCATCCCCGGCATCGACCAGCTGGTCTCCACCACCTCGTCGGGCAGTTCGCTGGTCGTGCCGTCCTTCCAGCTGCAGAAGGACATCAACGTGGCCTTCAACGAGGTCCAGGCCAAGGTCAGTCAGGTCCTTGGCCAGTTACCGGATGACGCGGACGTGCCCATCATTTCCAAGTCGGACACGGGCTCCTTTCCCTCGTTCTGGCTGACGATCAGCGGGGACCGGACCGTTCAGCAGCTGAACCAGTACGCCCGAACGGTGGTTAAGAAACGCCTCGAGACGATCGATGGGGTTGGCGAAGTGATCATCGGCGGGGAACGTCAGCGCACCATCCGCATCAACCTCGACTTCGAGCGCCTGACTGCCTTTGGCATCACCGTTCAGGAAGTAATCGCTGCCTTTCGCAACGAGCATTTCCAGCTGCCCGGCGGCTTTCTGGTGGAGGCCCAGCAGGAGCAGCTGCTGAAGCTGGATCTGGAGTACCACGATCCGGCAGCGCTCGAGCGCATGGTGATCGGCTACCGGGATGGTGCTGCCATATACCTGCGGGACGTGGCGGTAGTCGAGGACAGCCTGTCGGATGCCCGCCGGGTCGGGCGCTATAACGGCAAGCCGGCGGTGGGACTCGGTGTCATCAAGGTTTCGGGCCGCAACTCGGTCGCCATCAACACCGAGATCAAGCGCCGTCTGGCGCGGGATATCGTTCCCCAGCTGCCCCCGGGGCTTGAGGTCACCGTCTCGTCTGACGACAGCCTGTACATCGTCGATCTGGTGAAGTCCCTGCAGAGCCACCTGATTGAGGGCACGATCTTCGCGGCGCTGGTGGTCTGGCTCTTCCTGCGGAATTTCCGCGCCACCCTGATTGTCGCCGCCGCAATCCCGGTGTCGCTCCTCGGCGCAGTCCTGGTGATGTACTTTCTTGACTACACCCTGAACACCATCACGATGCTGGGGCTGCTGCTGCTGATTGGCGTCGTGGTTGACGACGCGATCGTGGTCCTGGAGAACATCGAACGACGCCTGGCAAGTGGCGCGGAGGACCGGGCCCAGGCGGCCATCGACGGCGCCAACGAGGTCACGCTGGCTATCGTGGCCTCGACACTCGTACTGGCCAGCATCTTCGCCGTAGTCGTGTTCGTGCCCGGTATCCCGGGCAAGCTTATCGGGTCATTCGGGGTGGTTGTGGCCTGTGGCGTGCTCGTTTCCCTGTTCGTGTCCCTGACCCTGACGCCGATGCTCTGCGCCAGATACCTGCAGGTTAATCGGAAGGAGGGCGCCGTCTGGGGCCGGGTGGCCGGGTGGCTGAATGGACTGGACCAGTGGTACCGGAGCGCCACGGCCTGGAGTCTGCGTCACCGCTGGCGGGTGGTGAGCTTTGCGCTGGCTATCGTCGCAGCGACGCCTTTGCTCTTCATGACCCTCGGCTTTGAGTTCTTTCCGGCGGAGGACGAAGGCCAGTTCCAGATCACGGTGCGGACGCCTACCGGCTCCAGCCTCGAATACTCGGATGACCGGATGCGCCAGGTGGAAAAGACCGTCCTCGGCCATCCGGAGATCGAGAACATCTTTGCCACGATCGGTGGTGGCCGGACGGGTGGCGTCAACCAGGGCCTGATTTACGTGAACATGCAGCCCCGCGAGAAGCGCCGCGTTAGCCAGCAGGAGATGATCAAGCTCCTGAGGGATGAACTGGCACAGATTCCCGGCATCGTGGCCTTCCCCGCGCCTTACGGCATTTCCGGCAACTCCCGGGGCGATGCGCTGAGCTTTGTCATTGATGGCCCGGATCTGGCCACGGTAGCGGACCTGGCGCGGAGTTTCCGTGATCTCCTGTCGAAGGATCCGGAACTCGGCCAGATCGACGTGGACCTGCAGCTGGATCTGCCCCAGGTACGGCTGGACGTGAACCGGGACCTGGCCGCGGAGCTGGGCCTGTCGGCCCGGGACGTTGCCCAGGCTGCGAACGTGCTGGCCGGCGGCCTCAACGTGGCCAAGTTCAGCGATGAACCGGGCGACGGCGAGCGCTATGACATCCGCATCAAGGCCGCCGGCGATGTGGACCTGGCGGACCTCTCCAAGATCTACCTGCGGGCGCCGGGTGGCGCGCTGGTGCGCCTCGACACGGTAGCCAGGTTCACGGAACTCGTCGGGCCTGCCGTCATCACCCGGGTCGATCGCCAGTACGCCGCAACCTTCTTCTCCGATCCGACGGTGGCCTTGGGTGAAGCGGTGAACCGGGTCCGGAAGGAAGCCGCAGAATTCCTGCCACCGGGCTACACACTTAAACTCCAGGGCGGGTCGGAGCAGCTGGACGAGACGTCCTCCGGAGTGGGCTTTACCTTCATCCTGGCGCTCGTGCTCGTCTATATGGTCCTGGCGAGCCAGTTCAACTCCTACGTGCAGCCCCTGATCATCATGGTGGCCCAGCCCCTCGCGATCATCGGCGGGGTTGCTGCCCTGGCCATCACCGGTACCACCCTGAACCTCTATTCCATGGTCGGGCTCATCCTGCTCATCGGACTGGTGGCCAAGAATTCCATCCTGCTGGTGGATCTCACCAACCAGCTGCGGGAGAAGGGCTACAGCG
>Ga0209181_10000815_pt1 | contig 56890 bp, 46 predicted proteins | sample MAT05_FD_187208 | JGI IMG/M metagenome (GOLD analysis project Ga0209181, IMG submission 187208) | Freshwater microbial communities from Lake Fryxell liftoff mats and glacier meltwater in Antarctica - MAT-05 (SPAdes) (version 2) | ecosystem: Environmental > Aquatic > Freshwater > Ice > Liftoff...
GGCCGATCCGATTGAAGCCCAGGGCGTCAATACGCGCGCCCAGCTCGCCGAGCTCGAGGAGATTGCGCTCAAGCGCATGCGCCTCACATGGATGGACCGCGGCGTCTCGATGCAGGACCCGGGTTCAATCCGCATCGAGTCAGAGGTCGACATCGGCGAGGACACGCTGCTCGGCCCCAACGTCCAGCTCCTCGGCAAGACGCGCATCGGCCACGGCTGCCGCATCGACGCGGGCGCCCTCCTCGACTGCTGCGAGCTCGGCGACTTCGTGCACATCAAGGCCTACTCGGTCGCCTCGCACGCACGCCTCGCGACTGGTGTCGAGGTCGGCCCGTTCGCGCACCTGCGCCGCGGCACCGAACTCGGCGAGCGCGCCAAGGTCGGCAACTTCGTCGAGACCAAACAGCTGCGCATGGGCCCAAACTCGAAGGCCTCGCACCTGTCGTACCTCGGCGACTGCGAGATCGGCCGCAACGTCAACGTCGGCGCAGGCACCATCACGTGCAACTACGACGGCGTCGACAAGCATCGCACGGTGCTCGAGGATGGCGTCTTCGTCGGCTCGGACACTCAGCTCGTCGCCCCGGTGCGGGTCGGCAAGAACGCGACCATTGCCGCCGGCACGACCGTCGTGCGCGATGTACCGGAAGGCGCGTTGGCGCTCGCCCGTTCGGAGCAGCGGGTGATCGAGGGCTACTACACGCGCCATCGCAAGCCCCGGGAAGAACGCAAGAAAGCGGCGCGTGAGGCGGCGCGTTCCGGCCAGGTCGCTCAGCCGGTCGCGCAGGCTGCGCAAACTCCGGTAGTCCCGCCCGAGCTGCCGCCCGAACGAAAGGAGTCCTAGAGATGTGTGGCATCGTCGGATACGCGGGCAGCGAGCCGTGCATGGACATCATCGTCGAAGGCCTTCGGCGCCTCGAATACCGCGGCTATGACTCGGCTGGCATCGCGGTCGTCGAGGGCGGCGAGCTGCGCTCCGCGCGCAGCGAAGGCAAGCTCGACAACCTCGTAAAGAAGCTCAAGAAGGAGCCCTTCACAGGCGTCGTGGGCGTCGGCCACACACGCTGGGCGACGCACGGCCGCCCCACCGAGGACAACGCTCACCCGCATCGCTCGGGCACGGTCGCGGTGGTGCACAACGGCATCATCGAAAACCACGTCGAGCTCAAGCGCGAGCTCCAGCAGCTCGGCCACGTCTTCTGCTCGCAGACCGACACCGAGGTCATAGCCCACCTCATCGCCCATCAGCGCAGCCTCGGACATGCACTGCCCGAGGCGGTCTTCGGCGCGATGAAGCGCCTCCACGGCGCCTATGCCATAGTCGTGGTCGACGCCTCCGAGCCGGGCACGCTGGTCGGCGCACGCCTCGCGAGCCCGCTCGTGGTCGGCCTCGGCGAGGGCGCCAACTTCCTCGCGTCCGACGTCTCGGCGCTGCTCTCGCACACGCGCGAGATGATCTTCCTCGAGGAAGGCCACATCGCGGTCATCACCAAGGACAAGGTCGAGCTGCGCTCGGCCGAGAACTTCGAGGTCGTGCCCTACCAGTCGACCCACATCACGTGGAGCCCGGCGATGGCCGAGAAGGGCGGCTTCAAGCACTTCATGGCCAAGGAGATCTACGAGCAGCCGCGCGCCATCGCCGACACCCTGCGCGGCCGCGTGAACCTCGAACGCGGCGAGGTCGTGCTCGACGAGATCCCGCTCACCAGCGACGACCTCGCCAACGTCTCCCACATCTACATCGTGGCCTGCGGCACCTCGTGGCACGCGGGTCTGGTCGGCCGCTACCACTTCGAGGACCTGGCCGGGCTCGCCCCCCACGTCGAGCTCGCCAGCGAGTTCCGCTACCGCAACGCGCCGATCGACAAGCGCACGATTGTGCTCGCCATCTCGCAGTCGGGCGAGACCGCCGACACCCTCGCCGCGATCCGCGAAGCGAAGAAGAAGGGCGCGCGCATCCTGTCGATCTGCAACGTCATCGGCGCCTCCATCCCGCGCGACTCGGAGGGCACGCTCTACACCCATGCCGGCCCCGAGATCGGCGTCGCCTCGACCAAGGCCTTCACGACCCAGCTCGTCGCGTTGCATCTGCTCGCCATCCACTTCGGCCGGCTGCTCGGCCGCCTCTCCGAGGCAGACGCCCGCAGCGAACTCGAAGCCTTGATGCACGCCCCTGCCCTGGTCGAGTCCGCGTTCCCCAAGGAGCACGAGCCCAACCCCTACGAAGCGATCGCGCGCCGCTGGCACGAGGCCCACTCGATGCTCTTCCTGGGCCGTGGCAACGCCTACCCGTTGGCCCTCGAAGGCGCCTTGAAGCTGAAGGAGATCAGCTACATCCACGCCGAGGGCCAGGCCGCCGGTGAGATGAAGCACGGCCCCATCGCCCTCATCGACGAGCGCGTCCCGACCGTCGTCCTGAACCCGCACGACCAGCACTTCGCCAAGGTCCGCTCGAACCTCTCCGAGGTGCGCGCCCGCTCGGGCCCGGTGATCCTGGTCGCGAGCGCGAGCGACGACGACGCCAGCAGCCACGCCGACCACGTCCTGACGATCCCGGACGGCATCCCCAGCCGCCTGCTACCCCTGGTCCTGGCCATCCCGATGCAGCTCTTGGCCTATCACATGGCCGACTTCAAGGGCACGGACGTCGACCAGCCGCGCAACCTCGCGAAGTCTGTCACTGTCGAATAGCTCAAAGGAGTGGGGTCCCGGCTCCCCCCCCAGGGAGGCGGGACCCCACGTATTCGACGTCTGCGAGATTCCCAGAGCACCCACCAACTACTCGCCCCAAAACAATCCAACAGGCGCAGCGTGGTCGCCAGACAGGCGTGAGGGGCACGGGGTCTGAATCACCATCGGGGATCCTCTCGGCCTCGCGCATTCGGAATGACCTCATTTCACCCATGGTCAGACTCCCGCGCCAGAACATTGCGCGCACAGTTCTCGTGCACCCATGCACACCGCATTGCACAAGGACCGCACAAGAACGCACACTTCACCTTTGCGATTTTTTCAAGCCACGCTAGAGACAACGTCGTGAGGTGGGGGATGCGCTGCGCGACCCCATGTCTAGTTCCGACCTCGTCGGTCTGGACCTAGCCGGAGGCCGATGCCGCGAAAACGCCCCGATCCGTCGTTCGACCCGACCCCCGACCAACCGATCGGCATCCCGCTTCCGACCAGCACTGCGATCGACGCCCACGCGCTGGTGATCGTGTGGAGCCGGGCCGAGCCACAGCGGGTCGGTGAGTGCGTGTTGGTGACGCAGCGGGCGAGCGTGCTCGGGCGCGGTGGGCCAAGGCCCGAGGATGGCGGTGCGCGTCTCACGTTCGCGGCCATGCGGCCCGGTAACTTCGTCTACGGTGCGCCGCTGGCGGCCCCGACGCTCTCGCGGGTGCACCTCAAGGTCGCCGCGGGCTCGGACGGAGTCTCCTTCCATCGCACCGGCAAGGGCCCTGTCGAGCTCGACGGCAAGCCCGTCGAACAAGGCGTACTCAGGCCCGGCTCGACGCTCTTGCTCGCGACGGAGCTCCTCGTGGTGTGCGAGAAGCGTGCGGCTCAGATCCCCGACTCGGTCCTCACACGCACGCCGGACTTTCCGTTCGGCTCGCCCGACCCGTTGCGCATCACTGGTGAGTGCCCGATCACCTGGCGTCTGCGCGACCAGATCCGCTTCGCAGCGGGCTCGGGCGCGCCGGTCCTGGTCGTCGGCCCGCCCGGCTCGGGCAAGGATCTCGTCGCACGCGCAGTGCACGGCGCGTCTGCCAGCCGCGAGCGTCCCTTCCTGATCCTCGGTGGCGCGACCCTCACCCGGGCCGACCTCGAAGCGCTACAGGCGCGCACCGACGCGCCCTTCGTCGTTGTCGACGAGGTCAGTGACGTATCGCCCGACGTGCAGCCCTTCCTGTCGCGGCTCATCGCGCTCACCAGCAGCCTGCCGCTGCCGCGCTTGCGCATCGTCGCCATCAACTCGGCCCCGCTCGCGGTCGCGAGTCATGTGATGTCGTCCGGTCCGGCCGGCAGCTCCGGCATGGCCGGCCCGTCCGAGTCGATCCGCGCCGACCTCGCCTCTCGGTTCATCCTCACCGTGCGCGTGCCCGGCCTCGACGAACGTCGCGCCGACGTGCCGCTCATCGCGCGCGCCATCGTGCGCGAGATCGCGGCAGAGCAAGCCGAGATAGGCCTCCGCTTCATCGAGTCGTGGGACCCGCAGACACAGACCGGCGAGCCGCGCTTGTCGCCCGCGTTGGTCGATCGGCTGGTGCGTCATCGCTGGCAAGCCCACGCGCGCGAGCTGACCGCGTTCCTCTGGACCGCGATGACGACCGCGACCGAGACCTGGCTCGACGCGACACCCGAGGTCTGCTCGCAGCTCGATGCGACCCCCGACACCTCGTTCACTGACCCGAACCGCCTCGAAGACGAGGACGTTCGCGAGGCGCTCGACCAGGCCAACGGCAAGGTAGCCGTCGCTGCCCGCATCCTCGGGCTGAAGAACCGGTGGGTTCTCTATCGGCTGATGGATCGCTTCGGCATCAAGGCCGTCGAGCGCTGAAGCTCTGAACGCTCGACACGCGTCGCGCACGGCGTTATCTGCCCGACGATGCCGCAGCTGCCCTTCGCGTTCGTGCTCGACGCCCCGGCTGAAACCAAGCCGGCCGTATCGCCTGCGGCTGCCGTTGCTACAGCCGTATCGCCTGCGGCTGCCGTTGCTACAGCCGTATCGCCTGCGGCTGCCGTTGCTACAGCCGTATCGCCTGCGGCTGCCGTTGCTACAGCCGTATCGCCTGCGGCTGCCGTTGCTACAGCCGTATCGCCTGCGGCTGCCGTTGCTACAGCCGTATCGCCTGCGGCTGCCGTTGCTACAGCCGTATCGCCTGCGGCTGCCGTTGCTACAGCCGTATCGGCTGCGGCTGCCGTTGCTCCACCTCCAGCAGTCGAGCCCGAGCCCGAGGAACCACCCGAGCCCGAGTCCTCCTTCGAGGCCTTGCGCACGGCACGCGCCGACGCCCTGCTCGCCGACCTCAACGCACCCCAGCGCGAGGCGGTCCAACACAGCAAGGGACCACTACTCGTGCTCGCCGGCGCGGGCAGCGGCAAGACGCGCGCGCTGACCCGCAAGATCGCCTGGCTCGTCCAGGTCGAACGCCTGGCCCCCTGGCAGATCCTCGCGGTCACCTTCACCAACAAGGCCGCCGCCGAGATGCGTGAGCGCGCGGGCCACCTGCTCGGGCCACGCGCCGCCGACCTGTGGCTCGGCACCTTTCACTCGATCGGCGTGCGCCTCCTGCGCCAGCACGGCCATCACCTCGGCATCGAGCGCGGCTTCGTCATCCACGACGACGACGATCAGGAGACGATGATCAAGCGCGTGCTCAAGCGCATGGACATCGACGAGAAGTCGCTGTCCGCGCGCACCGTGCGCGGCTACATCGACCGCGCCAAGCAGAGCTGCTTTGGCCCCGACCACCCGGAGCTGCCCCAGGACTCCTTCCAGGACAATCGCTGCGCGCAGGCCTACGCCAACTACCAGAGCGAGATGCGCAAGGCCGGCGCGGTCGACTTCGGCGACCTGATCTGGCTGCCCTATCGCCTCGTCAGCGAGGTGCCCGCCGTCGGCAACGACCTGCGCCTGCGCTTCCGCTACGTGCTGGTCGACGAGTTCCAGGACACCAACCGCGCCCAATACTTGCTACTCAAAGCAATTCTCGGACCCGAGCGCAACCTGTGCGCGGTCGGCGACGACGACCAGAGCATCTATCGCTGGCGCGGCGCCGAAGTGGAAAACATCCTCCACTTCGACGACGACTTCCCCGGCTCGCGCACGATCCGCTTCGAGCAGAACTACCGCTCGACCCACTCGATCCTCGCCGTCTCGGGCGCGCTCATCGAACAGAACGTCGGTCGCCACGGCAAGACCCTGTTCACCCAGAACAAGGGCGGCGAGCGGGTCCGCGTCTACGCCGCTGAGACCGAGTCGGACGAGGCCGACTACGTCTCACGCCGCATCGACGCCCTGCGCGGCCGTCATCCGCTCGACGAGTTCGCGATCATCTACCGCACCAACGCCCAGTCGCGCTCGTTCGAAGATCGCCTGCGCTCGCGCGGCATCGCCTACAAGGTCTACGGCGGTCTGCGCTTCTACGACCGCGCCGAGATCAAGGACGTCATCGCCTACCTGCGGCTCATCCAGAACCCGGTCGACCCGGTCGCGCTCGAGCGCATCATCAACAAGCCGACGCGCGGCATCGGCGCGACGACCTTCGCGAAGATCGAGGCGCGTAGCCGCAGCGAAGAGCTCTCGCTGTGGGCCGCGACCTGCTCGGAGGCGATCGAGGCGCCGGGCGCCGGTGGCGCCAAGCTCGCAGGCTTCGTTCAGCTCATGTCCGAGCTGATGACGTTCGCGAAAGGCAGCAGCGCCCTCGAGGTCGCGCGCAAGGTGATCGAGCGCACGGGCTTCCTCGAGTGGCTGCAGCGCGACGACTCGGTCGAGGCCGAGACCCGCGCCGAGAACGTGCGCGAGCTCCTCGGCGCGATCGGCGAGTACTGCGACCGCAAGGCCGACAACAGCCTGGCCTCGTGGCTCGACGAGGTCGCGCTCGCCTCGAACATGGACCAGCAGAGTGACGGCAAGACCGTCACGCTGCTCACCGGTCACATGGCCAAGGGCCTCGAGTTCGACGTCGTGTTCGTCACCGGCCTCGAAGAAGAGCTGATGCCGCACTTCAACAGCCTCGAGGACTCACACGCCCTCGAGGAGGAGCGCCGCCTCGCCTACGTCGCGATGACGCGCGCCCGCCATCACCTGCACCTGAGCCACGCCGCCTCGCGACGGCGCTTCGGACAGACCAGGCCCGCCCTGCGCAGCCGCTTCCTCGACGGGCTGCCGGCCGAGTACATGCGCGACGAGAACCCTGCGCCTCCGCGCCGACCGACGGCCTACATCGAGCGCGCCGAGCCTTGGCAAGCGCAGCGACGACCCGCCGCGCGCGACACCTCTGACTTCGCCGACCCGACCCCCGACTGGGAGAACGAGAGTCAGGACCGCGAGACCGCCTTGCGCCGCCAGCGGGTGCTCGGGACCGCCGTCCCTCCGACGAGCGGCGGCTGGGCGAAAGGCATGCGCACCTTCCACCCCCAGTTCGGCGAGGGCATGGTCCTCGAGGTCGAAGGCCAGGGCGAAAAGGCCAAGGTCCTCATACGCTTCTGGGACGGCCAGGCGCGCAAACTGCTGGCCCGTGCCCTGTCCGAGCTATGACTTCTTTTCGCCAACCAGCGACGCTTCAACGGTGCCGATCAGGCCGTACTTGAACACGATGCGCAGCGGTGTGCGGTCCTTCTCGGCCGAGAACCACAGCTCCATCTCGCGCTTGTACTCACCTCGGGTCACGACGATCTTCAGCGGGATGGCCTTGCGGAAGCCGACCGGGACCTGGATCTCCTTGGCCGTGCCGGCGCTCACCGCGACGTTGTAGATGCGCTTGCCGTCGAAGACCGGCAGGTCGTAATTGGCGCCCGGCGACAGATCCGCTTGCATAAGCCACGGGAACACCGACACCAGGTCGAGCCCGTGCTGCGAGGTCTGCAGGTCGACCTTCTCACTCTTGCCGTCACGCTCGTCGCTGCCCTTGACCGACTTGTTGTCGAAGCTCGCCTTCACGACGCGCTTCACGTTGTTGATCGTCTGGTCCCAGCGCACGCGGACCGGCAACCATGTCTGGTTCACCCACGCGGTCGAGGTTGTCTTGCCCGCCATGAAGTTGGCCGCGAGGCCTGCCGTGTAGGCGTCGATGCGTACCGGGCGCAGCATGCGCTTGCCGACCTTCTCTTCGGCACCAATCGAGAAGACCGCCTCACCGGCATAGGTGCCGAGGGCACGCAGCTCGAAGCGATAGGCCCGCTCGCCGGTAGGCGCCTCGGCCAACGCAGAAGATGCCGACATCAAGCTCGCAACACCGAGCACTCCGACCAGGACCTTCGCCATCAACCGTGAGGAACCCTGCATCTGACCCTCCTTGCACAGTCCGTCGGGCACTTTCCGACCACCGTGGCGCCTGCGACGCGCGGCCCTGGTCCGGATTCATGCACGGCCCGCCGGACTCATCTGCGAGGTGGAGATTGTAACCTCTTCACTCCGCCACGTCAGGCCCCGAGTCGCTCACGTCCGGGTCGGCATCGCCGCCGTCGCCCTCGCTCGCATCGTCGCCATCGGTCGTGTCAGCGACCTCGGACAGCGTGTCGCCGACCGACGCGTCCGGCGTGGCGATGTCGTTGCGGCACGTGTCACCCGTCCAGAAGCCGCCCGCCTCCGCGCAGTCGGGCACGCCGTTGTCGTCGTCGTCGGGCCCCTCGCCCGCTGGCTCCATCGTATCCGCGCGCGCGGTCGCGTCGCCCTGTGGATGAGGCGTCGGGTTCGAGTCGCACCCGCCGAGGCCGAGCCCGATCATTGCTATCCACGCCAGTGACTTCATGGCGACCTCCGCGTCCAGCGCCGGACCTGGAACGCATCCAGACCCGAGGACGGCGCGAGGTCGAGTCGCGCCGCCAGCTCGAAGGGCGAAGGTAGCGACACTTCACCCTCCGCGCGAACGAAACTGCAGACCGCGTAGACGAGCCCGCCGCCGACCGCGACGCGCGACGCGCCTGCGCGCAAGAGCTCCCGCTGGAGGACGACCAGGTTCTCGACGTCGCGCGGGCCCGTGCGCCAGGCGATCTCGGGATGGCGCCGCAAGGTCCCAAGGCCCGTACAGGGCGCGTCGACCAGCACCGCGTCGAACTCACCGAGCGCCGCTAGCGTCGCCTCCGCCCCTTCGCCCACTGCGTCCAGCGAGACGGTACGCTCGATCCGATCGGCCACCCCGAGCGTGCGCGCGACCCGCATCAGCTCGTCGAGCTTCTCGCCACCGACGTCGACCGCGACCACGCGCGCACCACGATCGGCCAGGGCGATCGCCTTCACGCCCCGACCCGCGCACAGATCCAACACGCGCTTTCCCGCGAGCGAGCCGCCCGGCGCGACCCCACAAGCGGCCGCGACCTCGTCGACCACGACCAACCCCGACCCGTCCTGCGCGACGAACAACCCCTGCGCCATCGCCGCGGTCCGGAACGGATCACCGCCGACGATCTCGACCGCGCCGTGCGCGACCTCGCGCGCCTCGATGCCCTCGGCCGCCAGCGCCGCAATCACCGCCGCCGCCCCACCTCGACCCAACGTCGGCCGCAGGCTCACCTTGGCGCGCTCACGTAACGCGAGTGCCTCGGCCTCGACCGCGTCGAAGCCGAAGGCTGTCCGCAACGCGGCGACGATCCAATCGGGCAAGCTCGTCCGGATACCGATCGCCTTGTCGCCGGTGCCCGCAATCAGTCCCTCGGGCGAGCCCGCGACCTTGCGCAGGACCGCATTCAACAAGCCCGTGAGGCGACCCAATCCAACCGACCGAGCCGCATCCTGGGTCGCAGACACGGCGATCTCGGGCGGGATCCGGTCCAGCAATCGAACCTGGTAGGCACCCACTCGAAGGAGCGCGCGCGCCATCGGCTCGACCGACGCGAGCCCCTTCGGCATCCACGCATCCAGCGACGCATCGAGCCGTCGTTGCCAACGCTGCACGCCATATACGAGTTCAGTCGTCAGCGCCCGGTCGCGACCATCGGACAAGCGCGCGAGCGCCGCCTGCAGCAGCTCCGACGCGCGCGCTGAAGACTCGCCCTCGAGGCGCCGCAGCACCTCGGCTGCCAGTGCCCGCGCATCTCCACCTCTACCACCCGCCGCCGGAGCTCGACTCATGGATCTCCTGGAGGCCGCACTGCGACTGCCGTTGGGACCCGTATCGGACGCCGCGAAGCAGCCTACACGTTAGCTGTTTCGCTTGACGTGCCGACCCACGGCGCGGACCATACGCGCCTTTTCGTGCCCTGGGCAAGACAACCAAGGCCATCGTCAAGCGCCCAAACCATGGGGTTTGGACCCAAGCGACGATATCGGCGAGGACCGCGTGAGGCGTCGTATCAAAGGCCTGATCCCCTGGATCCTATCGATCGGGATTGTGGTCTTCCTGTTCCTGACGACCGACATCGCGGCCGTCGGGCAGGCCCTCGAGAGCGCTGACTGGCCGCGCCTCATCGGCCTCATGGCGCTCGTCACACTGCTCTCGTTCGTCGCCGACTCGGCAACGCTGGTTCCGCTCTTGCGGCGCTTCGCGGCCCCGGTCGACTTCCGTGAAGTCGTCGCCATCAAGGGCGTGAGCTACTTCCTCAACGCACTGAACTACTCGTTGGCGGCCGGCGGCATGGCCTGGCTCGTCCACAAGAAGCATGGCGTGCCGTTCATGCGGGCCTTCTCGGCGCTGGTTCTCTTCTTCTTCATCGACATCATCGCGCTCGGCGTGATGCTCACGATCGGCTGGCTCTTCGGCCAGGACCTGCTCGCGCACGGAGGCGCGAAGTTCGTCGCGCAGGTGCCGGTCGTCATCATCGTGGTCTGGTCGATCGTGCTCGGCTCTTGGATCTACTGGAACCGCAAGTTCGACTTCTTCTTCTTCGGCTTCTTCCGAAAGGTAAAGATATTCCAGTGCTTCGCCGAGGCGCGCAGCCTCGACTACCTGCGCTTCGTCGCCCTCCGCATCACGTTCATCCTGGTCTACGTGCTGATGCACCTGTTGCTGCTGCCAGCCTTCGGCGTGCACATCTCGTTCGTGACCCTCTTGATGTACTCGCCGCTCATCACCTTCGTGCAGGTGATCCCCGCGACCATCTCCGGCCTCGGCGCCGTGCAGGGCGTCATGATCGCCCTGTTCTCAGCGCATGTGCCCGCCCATCTCGGCGATCCGAAGGCGGTCATCATCGCCTACAGCACGGTCATCGGCCCGCTCATGATGGTGATGCGCCTGCTCATCGGCTACGTCTTCATGGCCGCCATCGCGCGCGACGTGATCCCGAACGCCGCGGAGATCGAAAAGGCGCGTGTGGACGGCGAGACGCCCGCGACTCAGGGGACCGGCTCGGGCTCCGCGCCGACCACCCCGACGAACGCGGTCGGCACCAGCGACACGTAGAGTCCGCCACGCCCGCACAGGGCGACGCCCTCTTCGAGATGCGCCTCGACCTCGAACACGCGTCGGTCGCGCGCCTCGCGGCTCTTGCCGTAAGCGCTATCCGCGACCTGTCGCAGGGCGGCTAGCGCGGGGTCGTCTCCTTCCCCGCCGATCTCCACGCGCTGCCACCTATCGCCGAGCTTCACCTCGAACGGCGGACAGCCACACTCGCCGGTAGGGTTGTGGCGCAAGAGGAAATGCACCTCTTCGAGCGCTGCCTGCACCCGCGCCTGGACCCGATCGACGTAGGTCTCGGCCCGCTTCGTGGTCGGTGCAGCGCTGCCACAAGCGACCAGCATCGCGCCCGCGCCGACCGCCAGGACCGCGCTCAGCGTACGTAGATGACGATGACGACCACGAGCGACCATAGGCCCACGTTCACGAGAAATGGCCAATCACGCAACATCAGATCGGTCGGGCTGCGCCCATCCTCCGATCGGTTGGTGAGTTGCACGAAGCGCACGAGCCCGAACACCACAAACGGGATCGTCCACGCCAGATCACGCGGATGGAAGAGTCGCCCGAGCGGGCTGCCGAACGCCGTGTAGGCGGCGTAGCAGAGGGCGGTCGCTATCGCGAGACCAGTCATTGCCCACGTGACGTGCGCGAGGTCGTAGCGCGCCAGCACCTTGCGCTGCTCCTTCTTCTTCTCGCCAGCTTGCAGGATCTCGTGCTTGCGCTTGCCGAGCGCCAACGTCAGCGCCAACAGGAAGGTGGTCGCCAGGATCCACGAGGTGATCGGCACCGACACCGCCGCCGCGCCCCCGATGATGCGCAGCAGAAACCCGGTCGCGATGCAGGCCACGTCGAGGAACGGCACGTGCTTGAGCGCGAATGAGTAGGCGACGTTGAGCGTGAAGTAAGCGAGCCCGACCGCCACGAAGCTCGCCTGGAACGCGACGAACGACACCGCGATGGTGCCGACCAGGATCACCGCGAGCGCTGTGCGCGCCACATTGATCGGCAACGCGCCCGACGCGATCGGCCGCATGCGCTTGGTCGGGTGCTGGCGGTCCTGCTCGACATCGACCAGGTCATTTAAGAGATAGACGCAGCCTGACAACGCCGAAAACACCGCGAACGCGAGTGCCGCGCGCCACACGTGGCCGACGTCGACGGCCTGCTCCGCGAACACCAGCGGCGCCAGCACGAACAGGTTCTTGACCCACTGGTGCGGCCGCGTCGCCTTGATGATCGCGACTAGCATGTGCCTCTTAGGGTTCCTGCTGCAGGTCGACGCGGTACTCCTTGTAGTACGCGGCCATGCTGGTCAGGTAGATCTCCTCGGCCTTGCTGACCTTGTCCATCGCCTCGAGCACCTTGGTGTACTCGGCGTCCATGGTCGCGACCGTGACGTTTTTCAGGAAGCCGCGATGCGCCTCGCGCGCATCCTGGTACGCGCTCACGAGCGGCGCATGGATGGCGCGCAGCTGGGTCGAGCCGAGCGGCATCGCCTCCGAGGCGGCGACGAACTTGTCGAGCGCCGGCAGCACGTTGGCCTCGAGGTCTTCCTTGTAGGCCTTGAGTTCCTTCTTCTCGTTCGCGGTCTTCCAGGCCGCGAGGAACGTCGCGAGCAACGTGTCGACCTTCGGCACCTCGTTCGAGTACGCCTTGATGACGACCTGCTCGGAGGCGATGCGGCGCTCCGCGTCCGACGTCTGCGCGATGTTCTCGCAGGCGCTGGTCGTGAGCACGAGCGCCAGCAACGAAAGGATCCGAGTGGGCATGGTGATGGGACCGGAGGTTCTGAACATGATTGAACGGCCTGCTCCCTGAATCAGGCTTGATCGGCCCGGCTTAAATAGACGAGGTCGACGGTGTTGCCCACGGGACTTTGAAGTTTCCAGCATTCGCCAGCCTCGGCTGCGCGACCGACGTGCCCGCGGGCGCGGCTAGATCTTGCGGTAGATTGTGCGAGTCGCGATCCCGAGGAGCTGGGCCGCGAGGCGCTTGTCGCCCTTCACAGCGACCAGAGTCTCCTGGATGAGCATGCGCTCGACCTCCTCCAACGGCGTCCCGATCGGGATTGTGATCGAGCGCGGGTCGGTCGGCTCGACCTCGCGCTGATCGTGCGGCAGGTCCTCCAGCATGATCGTGTCGGTGCGGCACAGGACGACCGCACGCTCGATCACGTTCTCGAGCTCGCGCACGTTGCCCGGCCAGCGCCACGCGGTCAGCGCCGTGAGCGCCTCGCGCGAGATGCCGGCCACGCGCTTGCCGTTCTTCGCCGCCTTGGCCGCGTAGACGGTCAGGAAGTGCTGCGCCAACAGAGGTATGTCCTCTCGTCGATCGCGCAGCGGCGGCAACGTTATCGTGATGACGTTGAGCCGATAGAAGAGGTCCTCGCGAAAGCGCCCACCCTCGACCTCGGACTTCAGGTCCTTGTTGGTCGCGGCCACGATGCGCGTGTCGACCTTGATCGTCTGGGTGCCACCGACCCGCTCGAACTCGCCTTCCTGCAGGACGCGCAGGAGCTTGACCTGAACCTGCGGTGACATCTCACCGAGCTCGTCGAGGAACAGCGTGCCACCATCGGCCAGCTCGAAGCGGCCCTGACGGCGCGCGGTCGCGCCGGTGAAGGCGCCCTTCTCGTGCCCGAACAGCTCTGCCTCGAGCAGCGACTCGGGCAAGGCCGCACAGTTCAACGCGATGAACGGCTTGTTCGCGCGCGCCGACGACGTGTGCAGCGCCCGCGCCACGAGCTCCTTGCCTGTGCCCGACTCACCCTGCAGGAGCACCGTCGCATGTGATGGCGCGACCTGCCGCACCATGTCGAGCAGTTGGCGTATCTGCAGTGAGTTGCCGACGATCGAGTGGGACCGCCGCGAGTCCTGCAGCTCGGTCCTCAGGGCCAGGTTCTCGAGCACCAGCGACTGCTGGTCCAGCGCGCGCCGCACCGCCTTCACGATCTGGATGCGCTTGAACGGCTTGGTCACGAAGTCCCAGGCGCCCTCTTTCATTGCCTCGACGGCCGTCTCGACCGTGCCGAAGGCGGTCATCAGGATGACCTCGGTCTCGGGCGAGACGGTCTTCACCGCGCGCAGCAGCTCGAGCCCGGTCATGCCCGGCATCATGAGATCGGTGAGCACGACCCCGACCCGCCGCTGTCGCAGGATGTCCAACGCCTCGCGGCCATCGTTGGCGGTGAGCACCTCGATCTTCTCGCGCTCGAAGGTGCGCTCGATCGATTCCAGGTTCGCGCGATCGTCATCGACCACGAGCAGAGGATAGGGTTGGAGCGACATCAACGGTCCTTCGAGCCAACGAGAGCGCGGAGCGATCGGCCGGAACCCGCGCCAGAAGCGGCCTCGACGGCGTCGTGCCAACATGGCAACGCTGATGACAGGATGTCAATTCCCTATCCGCTCGGCCCTCGGCAAAAAGTTTTGAATGCCTCTACGAAGGGCGCCGTCGGGGGCCACGGTTCGGGTCTGTACGCCATGTCGCGCGCCAAGTGACCCCCGTCGGAGAAGACCATGCGTAGCGTTCATCACGTCCTGGCACCGCATCTTCTTGGCTCGGTCCTCGCGACAGCCGCACTCGGCTTGTTCGGGTGCTCGGGCAACTTCCACTCCGACGATGGCCTCGAAGACATGGAGTGCGACAACACCGGCTGCTTCCATTGTGCGGGCGGCAACTGCGAAGAGTACAACTGTGCCGCGACACACCAGTGTCCGATGGACCGCGTGTGCTCTGCGAACGGGAGCTGCGTGCTCGACAACGGCAACCAGACCAACACCTGCAACTCGCACTCGGATTGCCGCTCGGACGAGATCTGCACGCTCGACGGCCAGTGCGTGAAGAGCCCCGGTGGCGGCCCCGGCAAGGACGCCTCGGACACGTCCGGCGACGTGAGCGAGCCCGACACCAGCGGCGATGTCGCCGTCGACACCGGCCCGGGCGACACGGGCCCGGGTGACGTCGGCCTGCCCGACCATCCCGACGACGTCTGCCACACCAACGCCGACTGCGGCGTCGACGGCACCTGCGTCAACGGCGGCTGCTACTTCGCCTGCACCGCCGACAGCAAGTGCCCGCCCGGCCAGGCCTGTAGTGACGGCCAGTGCCGCGCGGCCGCTCCCGAAAACCTGTGCACCTTCAATGGCGAGTGCGGCACGACCCACGCCTGCCTCGAAGGCACCTGCTACCTGCGCTGCGACGAGACCCTCGACTGCCTCGCACACACCCGCTGCTCGACCGGCATCTGCATCGCCGATACGACGCCGGTGATCCAGTGCAGCGGCCCCGGCTCGTGCACCGACGGGAAGTCGTGCGTCGATGGCAAGTGCCTCGCGGCGTGCGTGTCCGGTGCATGCGGCGCGGGCCTCAGCTGCGACCTCGGATATTGCTCGCGGGCCACGACCTGCTTCGACACCACCGCTTGTGGTGGCAAGGACTGCGTCGACGGCGCTTGCGCCCCATGACCCGACACACGGCCAAGGCAGCTCGGCCGAGACATATGTGAGTGGATCGGCCGAGCTTGCTCGGCCGTCTGCGTCTAGAGCACCGACCATGCTCAAGGCACAGGCGGTGTCGTGCGCGCGACCTCCGCGAGCGCGGCGGACTCGAGGAACGCGACCAGCTCGTCGATGACCATCGGCGGTACCGAGTGGGTTCCCTCGAATGCGAAGCGCTTCACCGCGAGGCCCTGCTTCTCGAGCACGATGGCCGCGGCCCACGACTTCTCCTGCGGGATCACGTGGTCCTTGGTGCCGGCGGTCACGAGCACGGGCAAAGGAAGCGCGGTCGTCGGCTTGACGGCCCCATCTTCGGTCGCGAGATAGCCGGAAAGCGCGGCGACGCCCGCGAAGCGGTCGGGCATCTCGAGTGCCGCCTGCATCGCGACGACCGCACCCTGCGAGAAGCCGTACAGCGTCGGCTTGCCGGCATCGGGGTACAGCTTCGCGAGCTTATCGCAGAGACGGGAGAGCTCCTGCACACGCGCGCGGATCTGCGCGCTCATGTCGGGTGAGTCGCTGTCGTACCACTGGCGACCACCGTTCAACCCGAATGGCATCGGCGCCTCGGTGACGATGATGCGGGCGTCCATGCCAAGCCGCATCGCGAACCGCGAGAAACCCTCGGCGTTGTCCCCGCGACCGTGCAGCGCGACGACGAGCGCGGTCTTCGCGCGGTCCTTGCCGGGCTCGACGACGCGATAGGGGATCGGTCCTTCCGAGTCGCCGCGACGCTCGAGCAGTGGCACTCGCGGCCGCGCTGGCCTGGCCGGACGCTTACTCGTTGTAGGTGCGACGGCATCGGGTCCGGCCGCCGCGGCATCACTCGCAAGGACATCAGCTTGACCCTCGGAGGTGACGGACGCACTTGCAGCGCCGTCCGTTGATGAGGTCTCGACCCCGCCGCGCGAGCAACCAACGGTCGCCGAGCCGAAGCCGAGCCCCAACGGGGCCAGTGCCAAAATGACAACGAAGACGCGAGAGCCCATGCTTGCCCCTGCCAAAATGGCGGCCCGAACATGAGACGGGGCCGGCTCGAGAGCCGCCGCCAACCCGGTGCGAGTCGCGTGGAATGGGGTCGCGGCTGCCTCGACAGCTCGCCGCTACCGTGGCACCAACATTGCACAGAGCCAGGGCTCGTGCACGGAGTACCATGAACACGCTCTTCAAAAAGTACTTCTGGGCAGTCAAGCTGCTGGGTATCGCGCTGCTTGCACTGGTCTCGTCCGGGGTCGTGAATGACCTGATCGCTGGAAAGCTCTTCGCCTTGCCTCCCGCGGGCAAGATAGGCGATGCCGCGGACACGCCAGGGGGTCCAATCAACACCGAGCTCGGGCGCGTCGCGGTGGGCATCAACGCTGCGCAGGACCTGACTGCACGCCGCGTCTTCCGGCTCGAGCTCCCGGCGCCGCCGGTCGTCGCCGAGGAACCCAAGCCCGAGGAAGTCCCGGCCGAGCCGGTCGCGTCGGGCGCACTCGAGGCGAGCACGCTGCCGATTAACCTGATGGGCACGTTCGTGTCGACGGTGTCGGACTACTCGTACGCAAACCTACAGATCGAGGGTGAGCACAAGATCGCCTCGATGGGCAGCGAGTACCTCGACGGCAAGGCGCGGGTGGTCAAGATCGCGCCAGGCCACATCGTCCTGAAGGAAGACACGCGCTACACCTACGTACGTCTGTGGGCCGACCCGAACGCCGCGGCTGCCGCGCGACCGTCGGGCCCCGGTGGGCCGATGGGCCCGGGTGGACGGCCGCCTCCGTCCACGCCGACCCCAGCGACGCCGGCCGCCCCGGTCGCTACGACCGATGGCGCGGGCGGGGACGAGGTCGCGCAGGGAGTGACCAAAACCGGCGCCTACGACTACACGATCGACCGAAAGATGCTCGACAAGCAGCTCGGTGATCTCTCGAAGCTGCAGTCGGAAGCCCGTGTGGTGCCGCACTACAAGGACAACTCGTATCAGGGCTTCAAGCTCGTCGGCGTGCGGCCGGGCAGCCTCTACCGGGCGATCGGTATCCGCAGTGGCGACGTCATCACGGCCGTCAACGGCAACAAGATCGACAGCCCCAACAAGGCCCTCGAGCTCTTCGAGCAGCTCAAGAGCTCGTCCAACATCAGCGTCGAGATCGAGCGGCGGGGACAGCCCAAGACGCTCGGCTACAACATCCAGTGATGGTAGAGGGCGCCCCGCAGGGCGGCCTTCGTGTGGCCGCCTCGCTCGCGAGGAGCCACAGTATCGCCTGCGACCGCCTCCCCTGAGGTCTTCGCTCGCACCGTTCGCGTTGGGCCGGCCATGGCCCCGAGAGGAACTCTGTTCATGCAGCCTTCTGAGCCTTCGATCCTGACGCGCCTTCGCGCGGCGCGCGCCACGCCAGTGCTCCAGACCATGGTGACGCTCATCGTCATGGGCCTTGCCTTTCCGACAGTGGCGTTCGCGCAGCCGGTGCCCGAGCCGACACCTGGCGGCACGCCGGTGCCGGGCGAAGGGGTGCCGCCGGTCGTAAAACCCGACCCGCGCAGGCCGCAGCCAATCATCCGCACCGAGGGTGGCAAGCCCGGCGTCATCGACACCGGTGACGGCGACAAGAAGGGCTTCAATGGCGGCGGTGACAGCACCGACCCGGCCAACGAGCTGCCGCCCGGTGTCACCGAATCCGAGACCAAGATCGAAGAGGTCATCGAGTGGAAGACCAACTTCGAGCAGGGCATCAAGTGCAAGAAGATCCCCCTCGATGCGAAGATCCGCCTCGACTTCAACGAGATAACTCTCGGTGATCTGACCAAGTTCATCTCGTGCGTGACCGAGCAGAACTTCCTGCTCACCGGCGGGGTCAACAAGAGCGCGACGGTCAGCATCCTGTCGCCCAAGCCCGTGACCGCCTACGAGGCCTACAAGGCTTACCTCTCGGCGCTCGAGGCCAACGGCCTGACGGTCGTCCCGAACGGCCAGTTCCTCGAGATCGTGAACTCGGGCGAGTCGAAGACCAAGGGCGGCCCCATCTTCGGCGTGAAGAGCTCGGGTCCGAACACCGATCAGATGGTGACGCGCCTCATCCAGCTCGACCACATCCCGGCCGAGGAGATCCTGCCGGTCATCGAAAAGTTCAAGACCGGCGCCGCCGACATCACGGTCTACGGACCGACCAACACGCTCATCATCACCGACACTGGCGCGAACATCCGGCGCATGCTCAAGCTCATCGGCGACCTCGACGTCCCGGTCGGCAAGGAGCGCATCTGGATACGCCCGGTCGTCAACGCCAGCGCGGCCGAGATCGCGGCCCTGCTCGGTCAGATCATTGGTGACGGCACTGCCGGCGCCGCTAGCACCAAGGGCCGCACGACCAGCGCGCCCGCGACCAAGCGCGCCCCAACCAAGAACGTGCCGCAGCTGCCGCCCGACGCGGGTGGCGGTACCAGCGTGGTCGGCGAGACGCCGGACCTGACCAATATCCATGTCTCGAAAATGATCGCGGACGAGCGCACCAACTCGCTCATCTTCGTGGCGACCCGCACCGCCTACCTCCAGATCGACAAGATTGTGCGCCGCCTCGATGTGGCGATCCCGGGTGAAGGCTCGATCCACATCCATCCGCTCGAGAACGCGGACGCGGAGGAGATCGCGACGACGTTGTCGGCCCTGGCCGGCGGTCGTTCGAGCGGCACCAGCCGCCGCACCGGTGGCACCGCTGCTGCGCCGCCAGCAGGTGGCGCGCCGACGGCGGGTGGCTCGGTCGGGGAGATGTTCGAGGGCGAGGTGAAGATCACGGCCTACAAGCCGAAGAACTCACTCGTCATCGAGAGCTCGCTCAAGGACTACCTCGCGCTGCAGAAGGTTATCCGCCAGCTCGATGTGCGCCGCAAGCAGGTCTACGTCGAGGCGATCGTGATGGAGATCGCCCAGAACAAGGATCGCCAGATCGGGTTCTCGGGCTCGGCAGGTACGACCTTCGATGTCGACGGCGAGACGATCCCCCTGCTCTTCGGCGCTGGCGGCCTCGCGGCCGACCTCCAGGGCATCGCGGACACGCTCGGCAAGGGCGGCGGCGGTGTCGGGCTCATCGGCCCGCCGGTCGACATCCCGGCCGGCGGTGTCGACGGTGGCACCGTGTCGGTCTCGCTCATCGGATTCACGCTCAAGGCGCTGCAGACGACAACCAACGTCAACGTGCTGTCGACGCCGCACATCCTCACGCTCGAGAACGAAGAGGCGGAGATCCAGGTCGGCAAGCGCCGCCCGTACTCGACGCTCGGCGTCGGCAGTGGTCTTGGCAACATTGCGGGGCTGCTCGGAGGTCTCACCGGTGGCACCAACGCTGGCGCGCTCGGCGGCCTCGCTGGTCTCGGTGGCCTGGGTGGCCTCGGTGGCAACGGTGGCGTGCAGTACGTCGACATCGACCTCACGCTGAAGATCAAGCCGACCGTGAACGCGTCAGACTTCGTGCGCATGGAGATCGAACAGTCGATCGACGACATCGACGGCCTCGGTGTCGGCGATGCGCCGATCACCTCGAAGCGCAAGGTCTCGAACGTGGTCGAGGTGCGCGACGGTCAGGCTGTCGTCATCGGTGGCCTCATCCGCGATCAAGAGAGCGAGACGGTCTCGAAGGTGCCGTTCCTCGGCGACATCCCGCTGCTCGGGCTGTTGTTCCGCAAGACCACCAAGACCGTCGAGAAGCGCAACCTGATCATGATCATCGTGCCGCACGTGATCAAGGACCCGAGCGACCTCAAGCGCCTGCACGAGCAGCGCATGAAAGAGTACCGCGACTTCGCGCGCACCATGGGCGAGCGCGAGAAGGAGTACTCGGGCGAGCTCGATTACCGTAAGAAGTCCGGTATTTTGTTCGATGTCCACACGACCGTGAACAAGGTCAGGAGCGAGCGCGAGATGCGTGAGCGCATGCTCTACGACGGCAGCGACATCGACAAGGTCGGCCCGCCCGAGACGCACGACATCGAGTACGACGCACGCGACGCGATCCCGAAGGAGACGCCTGCGCCGAAGAAGAAGGGCACGCCCGACAAGGGAACCAAGGTCGAGGATGACCTCGACGATGGCTTGCCGCTCGAGAAGACCGCAGGAGACAATCGTCTCGACCCGGGGGAGAAGTGACCGTGGTGCGCCTCGAGAAGAACGCGATCTCGGCCCTGTTCTCGCGCCGTGAGCTCGGCGACGTGCTGGTCGAGATGGGTGCGCTGTCGGCGGATACGCTGCGCAACGCGCTCGAGGTGCAGGCCGATCGCGGCGGTCGCCTCGGCGAGATCCTGCTGACGATGCAGGCGGTCAGCGAAGTGACGCTGGCCGAGGCGCAGGCCGAGCTCTACGGGCTGCCTTTGCAGGGCAAGATCGACGTCGACAAGATTGACCCGAAGCTGGTCGCCAACCTGACGCTGCCGTGGGCGCGTCACCATGGTGTATTGCCGCTCGACTCGCACGACGGGCAGCTCAACGTCGCCATCTGGGATCCGCTCGAGACGGCCGGCATCGACGACCTGCGGGCCCTGTTCGTCGGCCACGAGATCGAGCTGTCAGTGGCGCCCAAGGGCGTCCTGATGGGCGCCATCCACTTGATCTTCGATCGCCGCGCGGCGGCCGATCAGGTGGTCGACGACCTCGACGCGGAGTCGATCGAGGACTTCTCGGCCGACGACCTGTCGTTTGACGACAAGGACATCCTCGAGGAAGGCGACGAGGCGCCGATCATCCGGCTCGTGAACTCGGTGCTCGCTCAGGCGATCAAAGAGCGCGCGTCGGACATCCACATCGAGCCGTACGAGAAGGACATCTGCGTGCGCTTCCGCAAGGACGGCGTACTGAAAGAAATCGTGCGCGCGCCCAAGCGCTTCCAGGCGTCGATCGCCTCGCGCATCAAGATCATGGGCAACCTCAACATCGCCGAGAAGCGGTTGCCCCAGGACGGTCGTGTACGCGTGAAGATCGCGGGCCGCGACGTGGATTTGCGCCTGTCGACAGTGCCGACCGGCTTCGGCGAGCGCATCGTCCTGCGTATCCTCGACAAGCAGTCGGTCATCCTCGACCTCGAGTCATTGGGCTTCCGCAAGGAGAACCTGAAGACCATCGAGGACATCATCGAGCGGCCGCACGGCATCATTCTCGTCACGGGACCGACCGGCTCGGGCAAGACGACGACGCTCTACGCGGCGCTCGGGCGCATCAACACGCCCGACCGCAACATCCTGACGATCGAAGACCCGGTCGAATACCAGCTCCCCGGCATTGGCCAGATGCAGGTCAATCGCAAGATCGACTTCACGTTCGCGCGCGGCCTGCGAGCGATCCTGCGCCAGGACCCGGACGTCATCCTCATCGGCGAAATCCGCGATTTGGAGACTGCCGAGAATGCCGTCCAGGCATCGCTCACGGGCCATCTCGTGTTCGCGACGCTGCACACCAACGATGCACCGTCGGCCTTCACGCGCCTCACCGACATGGGCGTCGAGCCGTTCCTGTCGGCGTCGTCGGTCATCGCGGTGATGGGTCAGCGGCTCGTGCGGCGGCTCTGCAAGCACTGCAAGGCTCGCTATGTGCCACTCTTGAGCGAACTCGAGAAGATCGGCTTCCCCGAGCCGGAGAAGATCCAGCGCGAGGGTGAGTTCCACAAGGCGATGGGCTGCAGCGAGTGCTTCATGACCGGCTACCGCGGCCGCCTCGGCATCCACGAGATGATGCTCGTCAACGACGACATCCGCACGCTGGTCATGCAGAACACGGCCTCGAACCTCATCAAGCGCGCGGCGGTCGCGTCGGGCATGAAGACTCTGCGCGAAGACGGCGCGATGAAGGTGCTGATGGGGCAGACCTCGATCGACGAGGTCATGCGCGTCACGGCAGAGGATCGCTGACGTGCCAATCTACGAATACAAAGCGATCTCCGCCAAGGGCAAGGCGACCAAGGGCGTGCTCGACGCCGACAGCCCCCGCGCCCTGAAGGAGCGGCTGTCGAAGGATGGCGTCTTCCTGTCAGAGTACATCGAGACGCGCGGCGGCGAAGAGACGCGGCGTGCAGGTCAGGCCCAGGCCGGCTCGCGCGACGTCAAGTTCAACTTCCTCCAGAAGGTGAAGCTGCTCGAGGTCGCCGAGGTAACGCGCCAGCTCGCGACGCTGGTGCGCTCGGGCATCCAGGTGACGGAGGCGATCGGCGCCATCTCAGAGCAGCTCGAAAATCCGCTCTTCAAGAAGGTGCTGTCCGAGGTGAAGCGCAATGTGAGCGAAGGCTCGACGCTCGCCAACGCGATGAAGAAGCACCCGAAGGTCTTCTCCGAGCTGTTCGTAAACATGGTCGCGTCGGGCGAGAGCTCGGGCACCCTGGACGTCGTGTTCGAGCGGCTCGCGGACGTGACCGAAGCGTCGGTCCGGCTGCGTTCGAAGCTCACGAGCGCGCTCGTCTATCCGATAATCATGCTCATCATGTCGGGCGGCATCGTCTTGATGATGATGATCTTCGTGATTCCCAAGATCACGGAATTGCTACTGAACATGGGCAAGAAGCTGCCAGCGCCGACCGAGTTCTTGATCGGCGTGTCGGACATCGTGCGCGTGTATTGGTGGCTGCTGCTCATCCTCTTCGGCGGCGGCATCTATCTGTTCAATCGCTGGCGTAAGACAGAGAAGGGGCGGCAGAAGTGGGACCGCTGGTCGCTCGGATTTCCGATCTTCGGAAAGCTGTCGCGAGAACTCGGCGTCGCGCGCTTCTCCCGCACTCTGGCGACGCTGCTCGCGGCTGGTGTGCCGATCTTGAGCGCCTTGCAAATCGTGCAGAATGTCATTGGCAACGTAATCCTGGGAAAGGTCGTCGAGGACGCGCGTAATGCGGTCAAGGAAGGCCAGCCAATCGCGGACGCACTGAAGAAGTCGAAGCAGTTTCCGCCGATGGTCGTGCACATGATCGGCGTCGGCGAGAAGTCGGGACAGCTCGAGCAGATGCTGACCAATGTCGCCAACAGCTACGAAATGCAGGCCGAGCAGAAAGTGACACGGCTCACGGCCGTGCTCGAGCCCGTGATGATCGTGATGATGGGTCTGGTCATTGGCTTCATGGTCGTGGCGATCGTGTTGCCGATGATGGACATGAGCCAGCTCAACAAGAGGCACTGATGGGCAGGCGCACCAATTCTCCGACTCGCGGGCGAAGCCGTGGCGAGTTGGTATCAACAATAGGCGGCTCGCGCCTGAAGGCGCTCGACGAGACCGAGCTGCCGCGCCGCGACTCGGCCATCGTGGTCGGCGTGACCGCGGCGATCGTCGGGCTCCTGGTGTTGTGGATGACCCAGGCCGGCGCGACCTCGCAGTCGGCCGTCGCGAGTGACACTGCCGAAATCCGGGAGAATGTGGCGGAAGAATCCGCCGCTCCGATCACTATTGATGCTCGTGGGACGAAGCCGACCGGCGGCCTCCGCGAGAATGTCGCAGGAGAATGACGATGCAGGACAATGACATGACCAACGAGACCCTGACGAATACGTGGGCTGCCGCTTCGCGGCCTTCGCTCACGAATGTCCCGGCCGACGCGGCCGTGGAGACCCTGCCGGTGAAGGCGATAGCCGAGGAAGCGCAGCGCGGCATGACCCTCATCGAGATCATGGTCGTGATGGCGATCATCGGGCTCATCGGCGTGGTCGTCGCGGTGAACGTCGGTTCGTCGCAGAAGGAAGCCGAAGTGATGGCGACGCAGACGCTGGTCGGCGGCACCATCCCGGGCGCGCTCGACTCGTATCGCGCGACGCGCCGCGAGTATCCCGAGTCGCTCGACGCGCTCGTCGAGTTGAAGCGCCTGCGCAAAAACCAGCTCGTCGACGCGTGGAACAAGCCACTGACCTACGAGGTCAATGGCGACGAGTTCAAGCTGTGCTCGGGCGGGCCCGACAAGATCGCCGGTAACGCCGACGACATCTGCAACAACACCGACGAATGAGCGTGTGAGCGCGAGGGGGATGCAATCGAATGCGACGAATTGGAACCATGGTCGAGCGCGGCATGACGCTCATCGAGCTGATGGTGGTGATGGCGATTGTCGCCATCCTCATGGCCATCGGCGCGGCGAGCCTGGCCGCAATCCGTGGTGCCGATGTCGACGCGACCGGGTCCATCCTCGCGGGCACGATGACCTACCTGTCGTCGCGCGCGGTGCATGACAACAAGACCTATCGGCTGGTCATCGACATGGACCAACACAAGTTCTGGAGCGAGACGACCAACGACGAGGATCCGTGCTCGCGCTTCATACCGCAGGACGCCGAACAGGGTCTGAACCCGGAGGCGGAGGCAGCCAAGAAGCCGAAGCTGACCGAGGAGGAGGAGGCTGCGGCGGCCGCCGACCCGAGCTTCGTGCAGAAGAAAGATGCCCTCCTGCAGCGCCTGTTCGAGCCCGAGACGAACGTGAGTGCCATCATCACGTCGCATCAGAGCGAGCCGCAGAGCGGCGGCCGGGCGGCGATCTATTTCTATCCCAATGGCCAGACCGAGCGTGCCTTGCTTTGGATTGGCGCCAAGAACACGGACGAGAAGTCGGGCTGGAAGCCGGAGATAACGATCGAGCTGCACTCGCTCGGCAACGTGACGTTCCATCCGGTGCCGGTCGACGTGCGTGACTTCGATTTGGCGGTGCCCGAGGAAGTCCAGTGACGCGCCGCAGATTCGTGGGCCAACACTCGGCCGAGCAAGCTCGGCCGCTACAAAGCTATCGTAGCGGCCGAGCTTGCTCGGCCGAGCGGCGCAAGCACAGGGAGCGTGGGTTCTCGCTGCTGGAGGTGGTGATCGCGATGGGCATCCTCGCGTTCCTGCTGACCGGTGTGCTCGCGAGCTCGGGCACGACAGCGCAGAACTCGGTCGAGGTCTTTGACCTCACGACTGCGAGCCAGCTGGTCGAGTCGGTCGTCCTGGATCTCGAGGAGGAATATCGCGTCGACGGGTTCCCGACCAATCAGCTCGAGGGCCGCAAGTGCGAGGTTCCCAAGGGGTTCGAGCGCTACGAATGCGAATATGACCTGCTGATGTTGGAGGTCGGCGCGGACAACATCGGAAAGATGGGCTCGGACGCGAACGACAATATGAGCAAGTCGCCGCTGATGTCGGCGTTCTGTGCTGGCGGGCCCAACGGTGATGCGCCAGTCGACGCCGAGACAGCGATGGCGAACCTGGCGAGCCAGGGCGTCGAGCTGCCCGCGGCGATGGGCGCGTTCAACGCGCTCTTGATCCCTGGTTTCCGCGACATCTGCGGCATCAACCTCGAACGTATGTGCTCGAACACCGCGATGATCTCGTCGTTCATCCCGACTATCATCGAGCAGGCCGCGGCGAGCACGCGCAAGCTGATCGTGCGCCTCTCGTGGGGCACACCAGGCGACCCGAACACACAGCTCGAGATCGAGACGTTCATCACGTCGGTGCCCGAAGCCGAGGAGACCAAGCCATGATGGTGCGGGCTCCTCGAGGACCAAGGCGGGCGCGTCAGCGCGGCATGACGCTCATCGAGATCATGGTCGCGGTCGGGATCTGGGGGATGATGGGCACGCTGGTCGCGGGCATCATGTTCTCGACGATCTCGACCCAGCAAGCGGTGATGGATCTGCAGGAGCGTTTCCACGGCGGCAGCGTCGCGTTGGATCGGCTCCGTAAAGAGCTGACGATGGCGTTCGTGAGCCTGCACCAGGCCGAGGACAAGCGAACGCGCACGGTGTTCATCGGTGAAGGCAATCGCATCGTGTTCGACACCGCGGCGCACGAGCCGCTCACGCGCAATGCGCATCAAAGTGACCAGCTCGAGGTGGAATATCGCGTCGACACCGTCAAGGGCCACAACGGCAAGCCGGTCAAAGCGCTCATCCGCAAGGTCAAGTTCCACATCGATGACCGGCCCGGCTCGGGCGGTCGCGAAGAGATCCTGGTCGAAGGCGTGAAGGAGCTCGAGCTCACCTACTTCGACAAGTTCCGCGAGCGTTGGACCAACGACTGGGATGTCCAGATCGACGATGCGCGGGAGATGCGCGTGCGCTTGAAAGAGGTGCAGGCGCTGCAGGACAAGGTCGACGACGCCCGTGAAACGCCGGTGACCGACGGCAACATCCTGCAGGCGGCCGCGACCCTCACGGTCGCGGGCCAGATTGACAAGCAGGTCGACGAGGCCCAGGCGCAGCTCATGGATGGGCTGTTTCTGCCTTCACGCGTGAAGGTGCGATTGGTTTTGGAGGACACGGAGGACGAGGCGGAGGAGCACGTGATGGAGACGCAGGTCGAGATCACGATGATCGAGCCACTCTGGTACTGAGTTTCAGCGAGCTTTTGGGGGGTGACGGGTGTCGCAGCAACAGATGAGCGATGGGGACGGAGGCGAGGCGACCGGAATGTCGCTCCTCGCAGCGTTGCGCCGCGCGAATCGCGCTGCACTCGGCACTGTTCACGGCGGACGGCGACCGGGTAAGCAGCGCGGCGTGGCGCTCTTGATGGCGCTGGTGGTCGTGGCCATCCTCGGCACGCTGTCGATCCAGTTCAGCTACAACCTGAGTGCCAATGTCTATATGGCTGGCAATCTCGTGGCGTCGACGCAGGCCTATTACAACGCCCGTAGCGCCTCGCGCATCGCCCTCTTGGCGGTGAATGCCAAGAAGAACTTCCCGCAGTTCCAGCAGTTCATGCAGCTGATGGGCAGCGCCGCGGCGCAGAAATTGGAGATCTGGCAGCGCGCTTGTGACTTCGTAAACATCTTCGCGACCGGCAAGGCAGAGTTCTTCGGGACCGCGCTGCTCGACTTCTCCGGTGAGCGTGCGGTCGGCTCGAAGAGCCTGAAAGAGGGCGTGGCTGGCTTCAAGTGCACGGTCACGTCCGAGGACGCGCGCGTCAATCTCAATCGCGCCTCGACCGAGGTCATCGTCGATCCGACGACCGGCACAGCGGTCGACCCGCAGGCGCAGCAGCAGCAGATGCTGGCGACCCAGCAGCGCAAGGCGTCGCAGCTCTACGTGCAGCTCGGTGGCCTCTTGCAGCCGATGGTGCAGGAAGGCGTGTTCGAGAAGGAGGACGACGTGCTCGACCTCATCCTGAACATCATCGACTGGACCGACGCCGACACCACCAAGAGCGACATCGATCCGCAGGGCAACTTCACCGCGTCGAGCGGCGCCGAACCCGACTATGGGCAGTACGGCTACGAGTCGAAGGACGCCAAGTTCGACACGGTCGGCGAGGTGCAGCTGGTCGACGGCATGACCAGCGACGCCTACTGCCGGATTCGCGACAAGCTGACGGTGTTCGCGACCGACAAGGTCAATATCAACGACGCGGATCTTTCGGTCTTGAAGGGCATCTTGTGCCAGTCGATCGAGGACGAGACGACGCGCGCGCAGGTGTGCCTGTTGCCGGGGCCGATGGGGCTGCCGCCGATGGACGATGCGCTCATCGCGATGGACACCTGTCGTGAGCTGAAGAAGCAGGTCTATTCGACGCCGTTTTCGTCGGTGACGACCTTCGCCGATTTTTTCGCCAAGTATCCGGATGCGATGCAGACCGGGGTGCCGCTGCCGGTGAGCGGAGCGGTGCTGAACGCGCAGCTCACGCCGCGCACGAAGATGGTGCGCATTGAGGCCGAGGGGGTCTACGGCGACACCAAACGCAAAATGGTCAGTGTGGTCGATACGGCGACCGGGGCCCTCATCCACTTCCACTATGAGTGAGAGATAATGGCGCAGCGGATAGTCGGCCTCGATATCGGGAGCTGGTCGATCAAGGCCATGGTGATGGAGTCGAGCCTCCGTCGCATGTCGTTTGTCGAGCTTCGCCAGCACCACCTGCCGGTGGACGCGCATGGCATGTCGCTGCCGGGCGAGCTCGGGCCGGCGATCAAGGCGGTGTTGGCGCGCCTGGACGTGGACGTGCTGACGGTCGGCGTGCCGGGCGTGCAGGTGCTATTGCGCGAGCTGACCTTGCCGTTCTCGGACGAGAAGCGGGTCGCGCCGATCCTCGGGTTCCAGTTGGAGAGTCTCCTGCCACGCCCACTCGACACGATGGTGTACGACTGGCACGTCTTGAAGAAGACCACCGACGGCGCGCAGCTCTTGTGCCCGGCAGCAGACAAGCACTGGCTCGAGCAGTGGCTGACCGAGGTGCGCTCGGGCGGGACCGAGCCGCGGCACCTGACGCTGTCGACACTGGCGATGGGCAACCTGGCGCCGCACCTTGATCTGTCGGCGGCGGGCGACAAGCCGATCGCGATTATCGATCTGGGACATCGCACGACCCAGGTAACGATGCTGCGCAACGGCGAGGTCGAGGCAATCCGCGCGTTGTCGCGCGGTGGGCATCAGGTCACGCAAGCACTGGCAAAGGCGTTCGGGCTCGCATACGCAGATGCCGAGCACATCAAGCATCAGGAGCTGGATCTCGGAGGCGAGGTGCCCGACGGGGCCGACGAACAAGAGCACACGCGCCGCGTGAAGGTGGCGCTGCAGGCGCTGGAGCCGATCCTGCGCGAGCTGAAGATGACCATCGACGCGATGTCGTCGGCCAAGCTGCGGCAGGGTACGGGCGCGGGCTTCGGCGCGACGGCGGCGGCGGCGGCGGCCGCGCAGACCGCGGGCACGGCGCTGGTCGAGGCGGCGGCAAACAACAGCGGGCTCGGTGGCGTGGTCTTGATCGGAGGCATGTCGCGGCTGCCAGGCATGGCGTCGCTCATCGAGCGGGTCTTGGATGCGCCGATCCTGAGCGCGCGACCCAAGGGGCCTATCTGGGAGCCGGTCGCGCAAGAGCCGGGGCTCATGGACGTCGGGCTGGCGGCGAGCGCGCTGGCTCTCGAGCACATGCGCGACTCCGAGCCGCATCGCGTGAACCTGCGGCGCGGCGACATGTCGCTCGTGTCGGACTACGGGGCCCTGCGTTCGAAGGCGGGTTGGATTGGTGCCTTCCTGGCGATCCTCCTGGTCATCTTCTTCGTCCGCAAGGTGATGCGCGTCTCGACCCTGGAAGACCAGGAGGCGCAGCTCGCAGCGCGGCTCGACGAGTATGGCGAAAAAACGTTGGGCGAGAAGCCAGACCCCGATCTGGAGGTAAAGGGCCGCTTCGAGACCGTGCTCGACATGGTGACTTCGCCGCCGGGATCGGAGACCGACGAGGTGTATCCGTCGATCACCTCGTTCAAGGTCTTCTACGAGATTACGCGCATCCAGAAAGCGTTGAACGACGAGGCCGATCGCACAGCTGCGAGCAAGGGCGGCGGTAAGGACATCGAAGATCCCGAAGAGGACGAGTTCGGGTTGCCGAAGCCTCCGGCGGCACCCGACCCGGCGGCTCCGGCCGAGGTCCCAGCCGACAAGAAGCAGGTCGAGCTGAACTCGTTCGCGGCGGATCTGAAGGCGGCCAACTCGGGCTCGGCGACGCTCGCTGGCAGCGCGTTCGACATCGTAACGGTCGAAAACTTCGTCGCAAAGCTGAAGGAATTCGGCTGCTTCAAGAAGGTAGAGCGGCAGGAGACGAAGAAGACGTCCAACGCCATTCACCCGAACTGGACCGACTTCACGATCAAGATCGAAGTGAAGTGCGACCTCGCGGCGGCACCGGCGGCGCGCGCGGATGCGGGTGTACCGAAGGCGGCGGCCGATAAGGGCGCCGCCGCGCCCGAAGGGGAGGAGTGAGCCATGAGCCGGATGAGTCAGGCGTTTTCGAGGCTCTCGCAGCGCGAGAAGTTGCTCGTGTCGGCGATGGGCGGGGTGCTCGTCATTGGTGTGGTGGTGGCGTTGAACCTGGTCTTCCAGGGGCAGATCGACGAGCTCGAGGCGAACATCGCGACCGAGAGTGACTCTCTCCGTCAGATCTATGCCTCGACCCCCGACTATCTGGCGGCGACCAAGAAATTCGAGTCGACGCGCAAGCAGGCGCTGAGCAACGCGTCGCTCAACGTGGCGACGGCGATCGCGGAGATCGCGGACAAGATCACGTTCGAGGCCATTGACCCCAGAACTGGGCCGGTCGGTAAAAAGGACCTCGAGTCGTTCATGGACTTCAAGCCGCCCAAGGAAAAGGCGGTCGGCCCGAAGAAGAAGACGACCGGCAAGAAGACCAGTACGGCCGGCTACTATCAGAAGGACCAGGAGGTCACCCTCAAGGAGAACATCCCGCTCGAGACCGTCTACGAGCTGCTCGAGAAGATCGAGGAGTCGGAGAACCTCCTGTTCGTGACCGACCTGCGCATCGAGCGAAGCCGCCTGGACCCCGAGCGTGCCGGGCAGGGAAAGATCGTCGTATCGACGTTCTTCTGGCAGGGTGACAAGAAGGTCGAGTAGTCGCGCGTGAGCCGCGGCGGTGTGGATGTGAGGGTGCGAGCGTGACTGGCGTGACTGGAGAGATGCGATGAACAAGCCATGGATGAAGGTGCTGCGCTGGGTAGGTTATGGGCTGTTCTTCGTGCTCGCGTTGGTGCTGTCCGTGCGCTTCACGTTCCCAACTGACCAGGTCAAAGAGTTCGCCAAGGCGCAGATCGCGCAGCGATTCGGGGCTGAGCGGGTCGAGATCGCCGACGTCGGGATAAGCGGCATCTTCCCGAGTGGCGGGTCTATCCAAGGGCTGGAGATCGTGCTGCCGCCAATCAAGGTGAAGACGCCGGAGCGTGGCGTCGACGTGCTGGGACCGCCTCGGACGCTGATGGCGGAAGAGCTGTCGGTGTCGGGCAGCCTGATCGGGATGGCGAGCCAGAACTACGACGTCGAGTTCGAGGGCAAGATCCAGGGTGGCGACATCACCGGTGGCAAGTTCGTGTGGGAGAAGGGCGGGCCCATGGCCGCGGAAATCGAGGGCATCAAGGGCGTCGAGCTGGGCAGCGAAGGCCTCTTCCAGTCGCTGACTGGCTTCGATGTGATTGCCACCCTGAATGGCAAATTGAAGGCCGACATCCCGGCTGTCGACAAGGAAGGCAAGTCGGTCCTGCAGCTGGATCAGATGACGGGTTCGGTCGAGCTCGAGCTGACCGACGCCAAGATTGTGCAGCCGATCTTCGACACGGTGATGAGCCGCGAGCCGGTGCGCATGGCGTTCACCGACACCAAGCTCGGGACCATCACGATCAAGCTCAAGGCCGAGGCGGGCACGGCGTCGACGGCCGCGGCGGCGGTGACCCCGGGCGCGAAGAGCAACAAGGTTCGGGCTGAGGCGACGGTCATCCAGATCGAAGAGATCAGCGCGGCCGGTGGCGACATCGAGATCGCGCTGGCGCCGAAGGCGACCATCACGATGCTACCGGGTCAGACCTTGAAGGACGCGGTCATCAATATACACCTCGCAATCAAGATCAACGACGCTTGGTTCGACCGAGAAGTGAAGGACTTGAAGGACCCGACCAAGATGACCAAGCCGAACGTCGGGCTGCGCACGATGATGACGCTCGGGCCGCTCAAGGCACACGTTCAGGACGGGCAGTTCGGTGTCGGCATCACCGGTCCCATCGGCAAGCCGAAGGTCGTGCCGGAGCGGCCGCGCACCCGCGTCGGTAGCGGTGGTGCGGGGATCGGCGGGAGCCGTAAGATCAACGTCGACCACCCACCGGACGAAGAGGGTGAAGAGGAAGCTCCGAAGCCGCGCACCAACCCGCCGTCGAGCGAGTCGAGGGTCAAGCCGATCGCGGCTCCTTCCGCAGGCGGCTCGCTGGACCGCGGAGCGACCAAGCCGATCGTGCGTCCCTCGGCGATGAGCAAGGGTACGCCGAATGGACAGCTTGGCGGGCAGATCGGGCGGCCACGGCCGAAGCTCGCGACCGACAATGGTGAGGCGCTGGTGCCGCTCGAAGAGCCGCCACCAGCTGAAGTGCCGCACGACGAGAACGCAGTCGGCGAGCCGGCGCCGGATCCTGGTGCGCCCGAAGCGCCCGCCGAAGAGCCTCACGAGTAGCGATTGAATTGGGGCGCACGCCCCTCAATTGAATCGATTGTGGAACGCAGGTCTGCGCCAGCGCCCTTGCAGTCAGAGTGGGTTTGGTGCCAACCATTGGCGCATGGCAGCACCACTGAAGCTCTCACCGCCTGGCTCGAAGAAGCTCGCTGGGATCAAGGTGATGAAGGCGGGCGTGGTCGCAACGAGCGGCGCTCTACTGCGCAGAGCAGAGCCGAATGGGCATGCCCATGGACCGGGTTGTGCCCATGACCATGGTGACCATGCTGGGCACAATCATGGTGACCATGCCGGGCATGACCATGGTGACCATGCCGGGCATGACCATGGTGACCATGCCGGGCATGACCATGGTGACCATGCCGGGCACGACCATGCACCGCGTAAGCCGCGGCCGCACGACACGCGTCCGGCTGAGTCGGGCGGGCATGCGGTGCAGGTCGACCTGTTGTTCCACTTGCCAGGCGAGCTCGATGGCGAGGGGCGGTTCGCGCGGCTGGAAGCGGTGCTGGAGGCGCATGACGGTGTGCTCGATGTGCACCTGCGGCGCGATGGCGAATACCCCGAGGTGTGCATCCACTATGACCCGAATGCGGTCGCGCTGACGCAGGTGCTCGGGCTCGCGACGCGGCTCGGGTCGGAGATCGCGGCGCGCTACAAGGTCGTCACCTGGTTCGTCGTGGGCATGGCCGACCCGCAAGCGGCGGCTCAGGTCGAGGATGTCGTCGAGAAGCTGCCGGGCGTCTTGCAGGCGTCGGTGGCATACGGCGCCGAGCGATTGGTGGTCGAGCTCGACACGCAGGAGACGACCGCGAGCCAGGTCGAGGCAGCGGTCAAGAAGCTCGGCTATCGACTGGAAGTGCCGACGAGTGGGCATGCCTGCTCGCATCACGGCAATGGTGGAGGTCTCGCGCCGCGGCTCCAGCTGCCGTTCGCGTTCGGGTCGGGCGCGCTTCTCCTCACGGGGTTCTTGCTGGCACAGCTGACGTCGTTGCCGGCGCTCGTGCCGACGGTGTTGTTCGCGACTGCGCTCGTGATGGGCGGCTTCTTCCCGGCGCAGTCGGCGTGGCGATCGCTCAGCCAGAAGCGGCTCGACATCGAGTCGTTGATGGTCTTCGCGGCGCTCGCGGCGGGGGCCTTGGGGGCGTGGCTCGAGGGCGCGTTCCTGTTGTTCCTGTTCTCGCTCGGGCACGCCTTCGAACACCGCGCGTTGGAGCGGGCGCGGCGGTCGATTGAAGCGTTGGGAAAGCTGCGGCCCGAGGTCGCGCGGGTGCTCACAGACAGCGGCGCGCTGAAGGAAGTGCCGGTCGCAGAGGTCGCGCGAGGCACGCGCGTAGTGGTCCGACCTGGTGATCGGGTGCCGTTGGACGGGCGCATCGTCGAAGGGCAGAGCGCGCTCGACCAGGCGGCCGTCACGGGCGAGTCGACGCCGGTCTCGAAGGGCCCGGGTGACGAGGTGTTCACCGGCACAATCAACACCGAGGCCGCGCTTACGATCGAGGTCACGCGCCGGTCGAGCGAGTCGGTGCTGGCGCGCGTCGTCGACATGGTCGCCGAGGCTGAGGCGCAGAAGGGTCCGGCGCAACGATTTGCGCAGCGGCTCGAGCGGCGCTTCGTGCCCGTCGTCGTCGCGGTCGTGTTGTTGGTTCCGATCGTGATGGTCGCGATGGGCTCGTCGCTGACCGATGCGGTGCTGCGTGGCCTGAACGTGCTGGTCGCCGCATCGCCGTGTGCGTTGGCGATCGCGACCCCGTCGGCGGTCTTGTCGGCGGTCGCGCGCGCGGCGCGCTCGGGCGTGCTGATAAAGGGCGGTGCCTATCTCGAGGCGCTCGGGCGGGTGAAGTCGATAGCGTTCGACAAGACCGGCACGCTGACGCACGGCAAGTGTCGCGTGATCGAAGTGACGCCGGCCGCGGGCATCACTGCCGACGAGGTGTTGGCGGTCGGCGCAGGGCTCGAGGCGCTATCGCTACATCCGCTGGCAATCGCGGTCGTGAACGCGGCGCGTGAGCGCGGGGTTGCGCCGATCGCGGTGACTGGCCTCAAGGCCGTGCATGGGCGTGGCTTGAACGCGCTGAGCATGACGGGAGAAGCGCTGTCGGTTGGCAATGCGGCGCTGTTTGCCGAAGCGGGAACGCCGCTCGATGCGGCGCTGGCGGCGGTCGTCGAGGAGCTCGAGGTGGCCGGCCGCACGACCATGATCGTCGCGCGGGCGGGCGTGTTCCTCGGCGTGATCGGCGTCGCCGACACGCCGCGCGCGGATGCGAAGGCCGCCCTCTTGGAGCTGCGCGAATTCGGGATCACGCGCACCGTGATGCTCTCGGGCGACAACCTGCGTGCCGCGCAGGCGGTCGCAGCCGCGGTGGGGATAAGCGAGCCACGTGCGCCGCTGATGCCCGAGGGCAAGGTCGCGGTGCTGCGCGAGCTCGGCCAGGAAGGTGGCGTCGCGATGGTTGGTGATGGCGTCAACGACGCGCCAGCGTTGGCTGCGGCGACGGTGGGCGTGGCGATGGGTGGTGCCGGCTCGGACGTCGCGATGGAGACCGCCGACGTCGTGCTGATGGCCGACGACCTGCGCAAGCTGCCGTTCACGTTCAGGCTGGCACGACATGCTCGGGCGGTCATTCGTCAGAACATGGTGATAGCACTCGGGGTGTCGGGCGTGTTGGTGGTCGCGGCCCTCTTCGGGTGGACGTCGATCAGCGAGGCGGTCGTGCTGCACGAGGGCTCGACCGTGGTCGTCGTGCTCAATGGGCTTCGCATCCTGTTGTTCCGGCGCGGCGAATAACCCTCTCGGTTTGGATGGTTGCGAGACTCGCAGGCGACTGGATAGCCTGCAATCCTCAATGGCCGTGTCCGTGCGCCTTCTTCGCGGGACGGGCGGCGAACGCGGTGGCCTTCGGAGTGTAGGTCAGAGGTTCGTCGTGGTCGTCGTGATCCTCCTCGGGGATCGGCTGCACGAAGCTCTGGCCGCCGACCTCGAGCGTGAAGGCGGTGGCGCCTGCGCTGACGTCGAACTCGAGCACCGCGGGCAGTCGCGCCTCATAAACTTTGACGACGTTGCCGCGGTCATCAGTGATGGTGCCGCCGGCCGCGACGGTCATCGTCTCGTCGACGAGCACCGCGACGAGCTCGGCCATCTCCTCCATGTGGTCGGCCACGCGATGGCACCAGAGGTGGCCGACGCCGGGGTATTCCTCGTGGGCGATGGCCTCGAGCTGGCCCTCGTCGATCTGATTGCCGACGCCGACCAACACGAAGTTGATGCGCGGTAGTCGTCCGGCCGCGACCTCCTTGGCGACCTGGACGGAGTAGGCGCGCACATCGTCGCCATCCCAGATCTGGCTGTCGGTGATGATGACCGCGAGGCCGCGACGGGCGCCAGTCTTCACGGCCTCACGCAGGTAGGCGACGTAGTCGCGCAGCGCGGGCAGCATGATGGTGCCCTTGCCGTAGAACTTCGGGCCGGGGAACTTGAACGTGCGCGCGTCTTTGCCCGCGAGCTCGCCATGCACCTCGAGCTCGGAGCCGTCGCCGGTCGCCCAGTACGCGACGCGCAGGAGACCGTTGCGGTCCTTGCTGGCGAGGTACTCGAGCATCCACTGCATCTGCGGCTCGACCAGGTTCTTCACCCCGCCGAGCTTCGCGAGGATGCCGCGCGGCCCGTAGGTAGGCTCCATCGACGCCGACCCATCCATGTAGAGCGCGACGTCGAGGCCCTCGACGGTCGGGTCGTGCAAGAGCGTCGCGATGACGTGGTCACCCTTGCGGTGCACGTCGGAGAAGGGCTTCGTCGGCGCTTCGTGAGCCATCAGTGGTGGTCCTCGTCCTCGTCTTCGTCGTGATGCTCTTCCTCGGGCAGCGGCTGCTCGAAGCGCTGGCCGTTCACCTCGAGCACGAAGCTGCTCGTACCCTCGGGCACCTCGAACTCGAGCACCGCGGGCAGGCGGCCTTCGTAGACCTTGAGCACCGCGCCGTCCTGGTCGTAGACCGTGCCGCCGGCCGCGACCGTCATCGTCTCATCGACGAGCACCGCGACCAGCTCGGGCAGGTCCTTCATCTCGGCGGCGACGCGATGGCACCACATGTGGCCGACGCCGACGTGCTCGAGATGCGAGATCGCCGCCATCTGCTCCTCGTCGATCTGCGAGCCAACACCGACCAGCACGAAGTTCATGCGTGGCAGTTGGCCGCGCGCGATCTTCTCGGCGATCTCGCCCGAGAGCTGCTTCACCTTGTCACTGTCGTGGATCTGCCCATCGGTAACGATGACCGCGCAGCCGCGGCGCGCGCCGGCCTTGGCCTGGTCCTTCATGTAGTCGACGAAGTCGCGCAATGCGGGCGCGAGCATCGTGTGCGAGCCCTGCTCGCGCGGGCCGTTGAACTCATGGTTGGCGGCTGACCTGCCGTCCATCTCGCCGATCACCTCGATGCCATTGCCGGTTGCCCAGTAGGCGACGCGCAGCTTGCCGTTCCAGTCTTTGGTCGCGAGATATGCAAGCATCTTGAGGACTTCGGGGGTGACGACGTTCGGCGTCGTGACCACCTCGCCCTGGCCGAAGAGACGCTTCCAGAAGCCACCGATGACCTTCGTACCGGGCGTGTACTCGTCCGACATCGAGCCCGAGCCGTCGATGTACATCGCCATGTCGAGCCCCTCGACCGTGGGGTCGTGGAGGAGCGTCGCGCGCACGTGATCGCCTTCGCGGTGCAGGTCGGAGAACGGATGAACTGGACGTTCGTGGGACATAGCTGGGCTCTTCGTTGGGAGTCGATGGGATAGCCCAGATTGCGATATGTATCCAGGTCACCCAGGCGCCAAGGCGGGTTCGATCAATCGAAGTCGCGCATCCAATCCGGCCGCTGCGCGGGGGTAGCGGTTGAAGGCGTTGGCGCTGCTCGGGTCGGCGGTGAGCGCAGTGGCGTGAGCTGTGGCGCATGGGCGGCGTGCTGGTCGATGAAGTCGCGCATCCAGTCGGGCGAGCGCTTCGCTGCGGGCGCAGGTGTTCGCTGTATTACTGGCGCAGGAAGTAGCGCGGGCGGTGCGGCGCGAGCGGCGATCGTCGTGAGCAGCGGGCCAGCGGTTCCGACGCGCGCGAACAAGGCACGCGAGGCTGGTGAAAGCCAAGCGGGGATGTGACCAAGCGCGGCGCGGGCAAGCGCCGCATAGCGATCGAGGGTGGCCTGGGCGGGCAACGGGACCTCGTCGCGATCGGCGAAGAGGCGACCGAAGAAGCCGCTGTCTTGCTTCTTGCGAGCGACATCGGCGCGCTCGTCGATCTCCCAGCCGTCGGCGCGCAAGGCATCCAATGCGGCCGCGCGATCGGGCACTGGCAGCGGCGGCCGACGCGTGTCCCCGAGGTCGTTGCGCAACGCGGCGAGGAGGTCGTGCAGCAAACTCGTCAAGGCGAGGTCGCTGCCCGCGTGGTCGCCGATGAGTGCCGTGTCGACCAGCGGGTACGCGAGCACCATGCCGCGACCCTGGGCGAGCTGGTCGGGGCGGTCGCCGGGAAGCAACAGGTGGCACGCCCGCGGGACGCGCTCGGACGCGTCGGGCGGGTAGCGGAAGGCATGGTCGAAGCCATCGACGAAGCCGCGCAGCACGTCGGCACGGGTGGTGGTCAATTGCCCGCGCACCCCTGGCGCGGCCGCATCCCAAGCGGGAAAGAGCGTGCCATAGAGATAGATCGCGTCGTTGACACCAGGCGCATCGGGGAGCTGCTCGACGAGCTCGATCGCGAGCAGCCAGAGGCCGCTACCATCGGACGCGGCGCATGCGATGCGGCGGCAGCTACCGGTGAGCTCCGCGTGTGCGAGGTGGGCGCGCATGCTTCCAAGGCATGTGTCTTCGGCAGCGGGGTCACGCAATGCGAGGGCACCTTGCGCATCGAGCCCGACGATGACTTCCCGGCCATCGGCACCGAAGTCGGGACCCGCGACGACGAAGCGGTCGATGACCTACGAGGCCTCGACCGGCGCGGTCGCGACATCCGCGGTGGCAGCGGAGCTAGCGACGAAGAGGCGGGGCAGCTCGTAGGTCATCGGGCCGGAGTCTAGGCGTTCGCCGCGCGTTCGCAAGCCACCGACGACGGCCGCCGCGGACGGCCTCCAAGTCAAGTGCAGGTCAGTAGGACTACACAGCGATTATGCGTGGGCCGGATTGGATCAATCCAGCCGCCCGCCGCTATCGCTGTCTCAGTCTTTGGCGCTGACCTCAGCCCTCGCTCGCGGGCCGGCGATACTGTCACAAAGGCTCGCGCGGGCGGGCCGCTCGGACGTTTACATTGTGTTTACAACGCCGATAGTTTGGCACTCTTCCAAATGGTACCCGCGCCAAGATCCGCCATTAATTATCTTCACGACCTTGGACATTGACATTGCCCATCCTCGGCGCGAAAGGATGGAACCTCGACCGAAGGAAAATGCGCATGACCCAGTCTTCCGTCACGACCCAGACCCCCGCCCCTACCAGCGTGCAACAGTCGCGTGGCTCGGGCGGTACGCAGTCCGGTGGCGCTTCGAGCCGCAAGGTTCAGATGGTCGCGGGCGCTGGGAGCTTCGAAGAAGGCGAGGCGATGTTGACGCCGCGCAGCGGTGCGGCTCCGGTGCAGATGGACACCAAGCCCGCGACCGCTGGTGACGGTGCCGCGGCACCGGTCGAGGGCACGACGCCGGTCGAGGCCGGCGCCGAAGGCGAGGCCAAGGCCGACGGCGAAGGCGCCAAGCCCGCTGCGAAGGCGGACCCCTTCGCCGATGAGCGCGCCAAGCTCGACGCGGCCGGGAAGGCGGCGCTCGCGGGGCTGCCCGAGACGAGCGCCGCGGACGCCGGCAAGACCCCCGGCAACGTTGGTCAGGGCGACATCGGCGGTAGCAACGAGCTGCCTGAGTGGTTCACCAAAATCCAGGAGCGACTCGTCTCTGGCTCGTCCTGGGGCGAGGCCGAGGAGAACGCACAGCACGCGATCCGCGACTATGCGATGCTGATCGCGAAGTCGCACGCCGGCCCCGACGGCAAGGTTCCCGGACACATCAAGGCATTCTTCGACTACATCGGGCGCGGCACCAAGAACGACTCGGCCGCCAAGAAGGGCGGCTACAAGGGCAGCTCCGCATTGAACGGCGCGGCCGGTGCCAAGAACTGGTGCGCGGGCGCCGCGACGCAGGCGCAGAACATCGCCAAGAAGGAAGGGCGCGACGGCGTGCTCGCCGACTTGAAGTCCAAGGGCCTCGAGCCCAACACGGTGCCGGTCGTCTTCTTCGACAACCTCGCCAAGCTGTCGGGCTCGCAGAAGGCCGCGAGCTTCTACGGTGAGTCGGCCTATGCGTTGCCGCTCGAGCCGGGTGATCGCGTCGACTTCTTGTTCGACAAGTGCCAGTACGGCGGGCACGCGGTGCACATCGTGGCCGACCTCGGCGATGCGTTCCTGCACGTGTCCGGCAACACGACCCGCCACAGCGCGGTCGCGACCGGCCAGGCGACGCGCTGCAAGGAGAAGCCGGCCGGGCTGACTCTGGGGATCGCGACCGGCATCAAGGACGACGCGACCAAGACGAAGGCGACCGAGCACATCGCTGGTGTGTCGTTCGGCGGTGGCAAGCTGGTCTACAGCGTCACGCGCCACAGCTCGCCTTACAAGGCACTCGACATGCTCGCGAGCGCCGACCCAGCGTCCATGGATGATGTGCTGAAGAAGCTCTGCCTGAAGCGCAGCCCGGCGGCGGCCCCGGCCGAGAAGCCGGCCGCGGGTTGACGCCTCGCGGGTGATCGAGCCGGAGCCGCACTCCGATTCGCGAATCACCTTCGGCTGCCGGTGCCGAATTCGCGGGCAGCCACTTCGTGGTCTTCGCTCACGAATTCATGCTTGCGACGCTCGGCTGAGCAAGCTCGGCCGCTACAAAGCTATCGTTAGCGGCCGATCAAGCTCGGCCGAGCGTTGACCCACGAATTGAACTGTCGGCGGAGGCGCTGGGCCGTTGTGGCTACCTACGAACGCTTGCGCCGAGCGATGTGGAGGCCGAGCAGCGCGAGTAACGAGGTGCTGGCACCGGCCGCGCAGCCGCCATCTGCAGGTGGCTTGGGCGCGGGCGCGCTGACCTCCGGCTCACTGATGTCGGACTCGGCTTCGACGATCTCTTGCGCTTCGACGGGCTCGCTGACCTCGGGCTCGGGGGTCGTGTCGGGGGTGGCCTCGGGGCCCGGCTCGACGACTGCGGGATCGGAGAAGCCGTAATATCCGCGGAGGAACTCGAGCTCGCCGTTGCAGGTCGAGGTCGTGTCGCCGACGGCACAGTCGACCGCGCCGACGATGCCATCGTAGTAGGGCATGACCGCCGAGAAGGCACGACCATCGTCGCTGACGCCGAGCGCGAAGCCGTCCTGCCAGGGCACGCCACACGCGTAGAGGCGGTGGTCGGGAGCGACCGCGAGGCAGGTGCCCTTGGGGCTGCCGGCCAGCGCCACGAACGTCTTGCCATCGTCGTCCGAGCGCTGCACGCCGCCGCGCGCGCTCTGCACCCAGACCGTCGTGCCGTCGATCGCGAAGCCGCCCAAGCGTGCGTCGACCGTGAGCACCGACACCAGCGTCACGCCGCCGTCCTCGCTGCGCATCAGCGTATCGCCGGCCTCGCCGCCGCGCGTGAGCCACACCGTGGTCGGGGTCGCTAGCGAGACGCCGAGCGGGCGCAGCGTCTCGCCCGCGGCGAGTGCGTGCTCGGTGGTCTTGGTGACCACGCCGTCGTTGTGCACGAGGGTCGCGACACCTGGCCGCGTGAAGACCGCGTACACATGTGACCCGCCCGCGCGCACGCCAGAGGCGGTCGCGAGGGGAACCGCCGAGTCGCTGTAGAGGATCGCCGGTGCCGCCGAGGGGATCCCGAAGAGCAGCACCGCGGTGTCGTCGTCGTCGCCAGTCGCGTAGTAGGTGCGGCCGTCGGTCGGGTCCTGCGTGAGGTCGGTGAGGAGGTATTCGTCGGTGCCGGGCACCGCGCCGTAGACACACGCCGACGGGTCGGAGGCGACCACGCCGCGCGTGAATCCGCCGGTCACGATGCCGAGGACCTCGCCGGTGTCGAGCCACACCCACGTCGCGACCGACTGCTGGAAGCCGGTCATCGCGAGCTCGCAGATGAAGTGCTGCTCGCCATCGGGGGTCAGCACCACGCCGCCGAAGTTGGTGCCGAGCAGCACGCGACTGCCCGAGCCGAAGTCGATCGCGTTGCTCGTCGGGACCGTGCCGTGGGCGTGTGCATGCTGAGGCATGGACGCCAGCGCGACGATGGACGCGAGCGGGGCGAGGCGTGCGATGTGGTGGAGGGACTTCATGGGCTCAGATACTCCAACAGATCCGCGAGCTCGGATTCCGAGAGCTGCTCGAGCGGGTAGAAGGGCATGTTGCCACCGACGCCGAAGAACTGCCCGTGGCGGACCTTCTCGGTCAGCACCAAGCGGATGTCGACGCCGAGCTCCTCGGCCAGGTCCTGGCTCGCCTCCGGGATTACGACGACGGCCGGGCCGATGCGACCTGCGCCGGTGTGCGGGTCGCCATGACAGACGCGGCACGCGCGGTCGTAGACGGTGCTGCCGTGGGTCGCGTCACCGGGCGCGGGCTCGACTATTGTCTCGACCGCGGTGAGTGGCAGGGTCGGCAGTGGGTCGGTTCCAGCGCCGGTCGACAGCGACGCGAGGTAGTCGAAGAGGGCGCGGGCATCGTCGCTCTCGCCGTCGATGGAGGGGAAGCCGCGCATGAAATAGACCCAGCAGAAGTCGCTCGCGTCGAGCAGCGTGCGCACCTTGCCACCCCACCACGCCTCGCGCCGGGTGACGTCGGCGAGGCTGACCGCGACGCCGGGTGGCGCGTCACTGGTGGTTGCGTGGCACGTCGCGCACGAGAACACGTTGAAGCGACTCGCCGAGAATCCCGGATCCGCGAAGACCTGGCGGCCGCGCGTGGCGCCGGCGATGGTCACCGGCGCGCCGTCGTCGCAGGCGCTGAGCCCGAGCAATGCGGCGAACGCAATGTAAGCAGCGACTGACATTCGTAGCCGGGGTCGACGCACAGGGGTGATGATGTCTCGCCGCTCGGTCATCGAGTGCCGGCAGGACGGATGGCGAGGTCGTCGGGGAAGCGACCGACCGGCACGACGTCGCTGACCGTCCGCGAATCCGCGTCGACGATGACGAGCGTACCGGGGGACACGCGGTCGCCTTCGCACACGACCAGCAGGCGCTTGCCGTCGGGGCTCGGCTGGACGACGTGCGGCAGAATGCAGTCGGCGCGGTCGAACGCGAGGCTGGTGGCGACGTCGCCGGTCGCGGCATCGATCCACGAGAGGCGGTCTGGTCCCTGCGATGGCACGACCAGGGTCGTCGCGCTGAGGTAGCTGCCGAACAGGGCAGAGGTACCGAGGCGCGCCACGCGGGTCGGGTCCATCGCGTGAGCCGCGACGTCGAAGGCGCGCAGCTCACCGCTCTCGAAGCAGCCGACCCAGACCGTCGCGCCGTCGAGAGACTGGGTGAGCGCGTAGGGTTGGCACTCGGGATCGGCGATGGTGCCGGGCAGCGCAAGCACGGACACGAGCTCGACCGGGTGGTTCGCCGCGACGAGGTCGACGATCGCCATCTGGTCGTCCCAGCAGGCGACGTAGACGCGCTTGGAATCGGGGCTGACCGCCATGCCGTGGGTCGCCGGGCAGGTGGTCACGATTGCTTCGCGGGTGCGTGTCGCGACGTCGATGATGGCGAGGCGGCTGGCGATCTCGTCCGAGGTCGAGGTGGGGCTGGCGCTGGTGATGCGCAGGAGGTCGAAGTGCGTGACCAGCACGCGCTTGCCGTCGGGGGTGAGGCGGATGTCGCCCGGGTTGCGGTCGACGCGCACGCTGGCGAGGAGGTCTCCGCTTGCGACGTCGATGAGCAGCGCCGAGCCGTCCGCGGTGCCGGTGCCGTGTGCGCCATGCGGGCCAGAGCCGCTGCCGGGCACATAGTTGGAGAGCCCGACCCACATCGTGAGGCCGTCAGCGGAGAGTGCCAGGTGATGTGGGCCTTCGCGCTCGACTGGCTGGAGGCCGACCGGCAGGCGCATGATCTCGGCCGGTGGATCTAGACCGAGGTCGACGTAGCTCACCGCGTCTTCGAGGTTGTTCGTGATCAGGACGAGGTCTCCGATCGCGCTCGGAATCGGGGTCGAGCGCGAGCTCCATGCCTCGTCGGCGGTGTGGTCGAAGACCAGCTCGGGTGCCTGCGCGGTCGCGTCGCACGCGGCGAGGGAGCCGAAGGCGATACAACCCGACGCCAGGCAGCCGAAGGCGCGACTGCCGACGCCCAGCCTCCGGGACGCGCGCTTCACTGGACCTCGAAGACCACGCCTGTCGTCGGCCGGTAGGGTCCTTCGGTGATGCGATTTTCGCTGAGGTAGACGCTGGTGATGACGATCTCGATCGGCACGCCGACCGTGGCCTTGATCGCCTCCCAGTTGTCCGCGTCGGGCACCCAGCTCTCGCTGGTCGTGAGCGCGCGGGCGATTGGGCAGGCGCTGCCCGCGGTCTTCAGCTCGATGTAGTAGACATCGCCCGTGACCGGCGGCAGGTGCCCGTGCGCGGTACCGACAAAGAAGCCGCCGACCGCGGCGAGCGCGTCATCGAGCCACGACATGGCCTTCCGAGTCTCGGGCGCGTGTGCGAGGACCTGCGGATGCAGCGGCCCCCGCGCGATCGGCGAGGTCCACGCGAAGGTCGGTTCCGACCCGCTGGCCGGGAACTTCGTGTCGGCCGCTGGCGCGGTGATCGTGACCGCCGAGGCGCTGCCGACCGCCGCGTCCGCATACGCATCGACGATCGCCTTCCACGCTTCGTCGCTGGTGCTGCCGACGTACTGCGGGTCGCCGCAGCCGTCGGTGAACTCTTCCTCCTCCGCGGCTGGGTCGCCGTCGCAGGCGCTGAGCGTCTGCGAGACGGGGGCGGCGAGGAGCAGCGCGGAGAGGACGAAGCGCTTGGACGTGCGATCGACTATCATGGTGGGGGACGCTACGCGCCGCTTTCGACCCCGGCAAAGGGGATTCGAAAATCGAACCGAACTCAGTACGTGTGGGGCACGATGCTCGCCACGTCCTCGGCGCCAAAGCTGTCCTCGGCGACAACATCGACGGTGTAGCCACTGTAGAACGGGTCCATGTAGGTGGCGCGGGCGCTCCACTCGACGGTCCAGCCGTTGGGCTCGCCGCTCGGGAAGAGCTGGAAGGACTGCACCGGCTCGCCCGAGTAGTCGTACTCGTCGTAGACGTGGACCCACACCCAGCTCACGTCGCGCGGGCCATCGGGGTCCTCGACCCAGGCATCGAAGTACCAGACATCTTCGCCGCGGGCGCTGTCGTAGTAGACACCGGCGTCGGCGCTGCGCACGGCGGGCGCAAAGTTGATGACCGGCGGTGGGCCATTCGGGACAGGCGTTGGAACTGGCACCGGCTCGTAGTGGGGGCCGTTATCGTAGGTACCGCCGTCTGTGTAATAGCCGTCGCACGCACCGGCCGCGAGGGCTGCAAAAACGGTCGCGATGGTAAGGGTAGCGCGCATGATATTGCCTCTGTGCTTTCGAGAGTGAGTGTGCGGCGTTGCCGCTGCGGAGGCCGACGCGACCGCTGATTCGGTATTCGGCGGGCTACGATTTCCTTACGAAGGGCAATTCCGAGCGCGTCCGCCATCGACGTCGACCTTGCGACGGTCGGCGAAGTCGAAGACGAGTCACCTCGCATGGTTGCGTGATGGCAGCGCGAGGCCATCAATTGTAGATGCCTGCGCCACAAACGAAAGCGGCGCCGCTCGTGAGAGTCGGCGCCGTCTTCAGACACACATAAGGTCAGTGGCCGCGACCACCACCGTGGCCGCCTTTGCGACCACCGTCATTGCCCTTGCGACCGCCGTTCTTGCGGCCGCCGTCATTGTGGTCGCGCCCGCCGCGCTGCGAGTCACCCCGCATCTGGCCGTGACGGTCGCCGTTGCGACGATTGGGATTCCAGCCATGATTGCCATGCACGCGGCGACCATACGACGGCACCCGATAGTGCGAGCCAGCGCGGTGGTGCCAACGGTCGGCCGTAACCCACTCGCTCACACCGCGATAGTGCACGTGGTAGCGATTTCCGCGACGCGCGAGCAGCGTGCCGTCGAGCCAGCTGTTGCCCCAATAGATCTGGATCCCCGGCTGGTAGCCTACAACCTGCGCGCCACCCTGGCGGAGGCGCAAGCGCGAGCCGTCGACCCACTCCTGTGCGCCCCAGGCCGAGTCGAGATAGCGGACCAACACATTGGGACCGCTTACCTGCAAGACGGTCGCGTCGTAGGCGCCGTCGGCCGCGTACACGTGGACGGTGTCACCGACGTAGAACTCGGCGCCAGCGTAGTAGTCGGTGCCGGCCTCGACATAGACCTGCGCCTGGGCAACGCCCGCGGCAGCGACGAGGCTCGCCGAACCGACGACGCTCGAGAGGAACCAGACCAATGACTTCAACATACTCAGCTCCTTTTCGAGGGGCCCTCAGGGGCCGCGCTCACCCTGGTGAGCCATGGAGCAACGACCCGGATCCGGCGCTATTCGTCTTCGTTTGCGTTACCCCCCTGTTTCGGCGCGCTGGCCGTTGTTGCGGGCCGCGCGCGCGAACGTAAGGAATCGTCAGGGCGATCCTTGCGATAGAGCCACGCGTAAATCGTCGGCAGCACGAACAGAGGGCGGTCGGAAGAGCGGCGTGCGATGCGCTGGCAGGACGTCGCCAGCAAGGGCGAGGGTCGAGCGCAAGAGGACCGCTGCGAGCGGAATCGGAAGTGCCGGCGGCACCGTCAACGGCGGGATCGTCGGGGCGTTGCAACGGCACGTGTGGAAGAAGCCTGATGTGCAGTCCTCGCTGCCGCAATCATCGTCGCAGTCGTCGGCCTCGTGGTGCTCGTCGAGCTGGTCATGGCCGCTGACGGCCGCGTGCACGGCCCCCTCGAGCATCTCCGACAGGCCCGGCGTGCTGGTCAGGACGACCAGGGCAACGAGCCATTGGAAAAAGCCGGGCAAGCGTACCATCGCGTTGCCGGTAGCTGCACACGAGACTTCCGCTTTTGCGGCTTTCTTGCGATGGCCTCCCAATGATTGGAACTTCCCGCGTTCTCGAGCTGTGCCGTTCGTCGGCCGCAATCGGTGTGCTCGCCGCCACCTTCACGCTGGGCTCGACCGCTTGTGGCGACGACAAGCCAGCGAACAAGGACGGCGCCGCGACCCAGGAGGTCGAACAAGAGGTCGAACAAGAGGTCGACGCGAGCGGCGACAGCACGCCCGATGCCGAGGTCGAGACGCCGACCCCGGTCGCGAGCATCCGCTTCACGCTGCCTGCGACCGGACTGCCAGAGCCGCTCATGATCCCGTTCCCGAGCGACCTGTATCGTTCGGGCGCCGCTCTCGATGGGCCGGTGGTCGACACGCTGACCAACTGGGAACTGGCCGGAGTGACTCAGCAATCCGACGTGCTGCGGCAAGCCTACGCCGGGCTGGATGGCTTCGGTCACACGACCGGTGCGCTGTTTCGGATCGACTTCGCGGATGCCGCCACGAGGCTCGACGTGGCGTCACTGCCCAAGACCGGTGCCGCGTGCCTGGCCGAGACCTCGCCCGTCGCGATCGTCGACATCAGCGACGCGGGTGCCGTGCGTCGCCTGCCGTGCATCGCCAGCTACTTCGCGCCGCTGCAGGTGCTGGTCGTCGCGCCCGAGGGCGAGCCCCTGCGCACAGGTCACCGCTATGCGGTCGTTGTCAGCGACAAGATCGCGGTCTCGGGCGACGCGGGCGAACATCTCGCGGCGTCCTCGACGTTCCTCGAGCTGCTCGCCGCGCCGCGCACGACGCCCGCCGCGACGCTCTTCGGCACGGCCCTGGATCGGGTCACGACGCTCCTGCCTGGGTGGGCCGAGCACGTCGCCGGCATGGCGGTCTACTCGGCGCACAGCGAGCATCGCAAGCTCAAGGCCGTGCGCGATGCGCTGGCCGCGGGCGACTATGGACCGGCGCCCCAGTTCCTCGACGACACGGCCGCGGCGGCCCCCTACCCGGCTCTGCGCTTCTGCGCTGAGACGGATGAGTCACCTGCGGCTGGCTGCACCGCGACGCTCGACGCGTGGCTCGGGATCGCTCGCAAGGGCGCCGACGGTCACGACCTGCCGGGTGCCCCGGGTGAGCCCGGCAACCCCGAGCCCGCCGCGACCGGCTGGCCGCACGACGCCCTCGGCGTGGTGCTCCAGGGTGCGTTCCCCGCGCCCGAGTTCCGCAGCGCCTGGGACGGCAGCCCGTCGCCCGCGGCCGGCAACTTCGTGTTCGTCGGCGGCAAGGCCCAGGCGCAACCGGACCCGGTGAAGGTCCCGCTGACGATCATCCTGCCGCGCACCGCACCACCGGCGACGGGTTATCCGGTCGCCATCTTCGCGCACGGCACGCCGACCAACCGCCAGTTCGTGATGACCATGGCGAACGAGCTGGCGCGCGCCGGAATCGCGACCGTCGCGATGGACGGCCTCTACCACGGCGTGCGCGCCCAGGGCGGCGACGACGTGCGCAACAACTACCCTGGCAGCTACGTCGGGCCCGACGGCTTCGCCGACGCCGCATCGACCTTCTTCAGCACGATCGACCTCAGCGGCTCATTGGCCAGCGCGCCGCGCTATCGCGCCAACCAGTGGCAGTACGCGCTCGAGTGGTGCCAGCTGCGGCGCCTGCTCGCCAACCCCGCCATCGACCTGTCGTCGGTCGCCGACCGCTACCCGACAGGCGCCGCGCTCCACTTCGACGCGTCCCGCATCGGCTGGGTCGGCACCTCGTTCGGGTCGTTCACCGGTGCGATGTTGTTGCCGATCGAGACCGGCATCAAGGCGTTCTTCCTGAACGTCGGCAACGGCGACGCCCTCCAGTGGCAGGGCGAGTCGCCAGACAACCGGGGACAAATCGAGCTGGTATTGTTCCTCTTCGGGATCAGCACCGACAGCCCGCTCACGCGCTTCACGCCGTTCGTCAGCGTCGCCTTCGGCGCGCTCGAGCCGGGCTTTGCGGGCGCCTCGACCGAGGACGTCGACCCCGCCGGGCCCGACATCCTGATGACCGAGGTCGAGTACGACGAGTCCGTGCCCAACCGCAGCACCGAGGTGCTCGCGGCGGCCCTTGGGATCCCACAGATTGTCCCTGCGGCACGCACCGTCTCGATCCTCGACAGCGTCACCGGCCCCGTCACCGCGACCCCCGGCCACCCCGCCCGCGGCCTCGTGCACATGGGCACCGCCAGCCACAGCTCGAACCTCGGGCGTCGTTGGGGCACGCGTAGCTACGCCTTCCCCGAGGCGCTCGCGGACGACGTGCGCGCGCCGTTCACCCGGATTGATCCGCCGCTCTGGGTGAAGCAGCCGGTCATTGCGACGCAGGCGATGCTGGTGAAGTTCCTGACGAGCACGTTCGCCGGCGCCGCCGTGATCGACGCGAGCGCCATCCCGCAGGTGATCGACTTCGACGGCGATGGCTGGTGTGACGCTACCGAGCAGGCCGCCGGCACCGCCTGGGCAGACCCCCTGGGCCACCCCGCGAGCGCGCCGGACTGCACCTGGGACCCCGGGTTCTGAGTGCAGGCCTATGCGCTCCGCGCGCTATAGCCCTGCGCTTCGATCGCCGCGATGAGGGAAGCATCTTCCACGGTAACGTCGCTGGCATCGGTCACGGTCGCGCGACCGCTCGCGAGATCGACCGTGACGTGGCCTACGCCGGGCACCTGGGTAAGGGCCTGGACGACCGAAGCGCGGCAGTGGTTGCAGGTCATGCCGGTGACATCGAGCTGGTGAATCATAGAGCCTTGCCTTGTTTGGGAGCGAATACCGAGCGCGAAAGCGGTCCCCTGACCGGGCGAGCATCGGCGAGTCGAAGACGAGTCATCGCGGCTGGTCACGGGGCCGCCGCGCGAGGCCATCAAAGCGCCGCAAGCGCAGCGCGTTGAGGACGACCGATACGCTGGAGAGGGCCATCGCGAGGCTCGCGTAGACCGGGTCGAGCTCCCAGCCGAGCAGCGGGCCGAAGACGCCGGCCGCGAGCGGGATCCCGACGACGTTGTAGGCGAAGGCCCAGAAGAGGTTCTGGTGGATCACCGCGAGCGTCTTGCGCGCCAGCGCTATCGCCACTGGCAGCGCGCTGATACCGCCGCGCGTCAGGACCACATCGGCCGACTGGGCCGCGATGTCGGTGCCCGACTGCAATGCGATTCCGACATCGGCGGCGGCCAGCGCCGGGGCATCGTTGATGCCGTCGCCGACCATCGCGACGCGCTTGCCGCGGGCGCGCTCCGCCGCGAGGAACGCGAGCTTGTCGGCGGGTCGCAGCTCGCCATGCGCGCCATCCAGCGCGAGTGTCTCGGCGAGCGCCGCGACCACCGCCTTGCGGTCGCCCGACAGCGCGACCACACCGAGCCCGAGCGAGCGCAGCGACTGCACGACCGCGGCGGCTTCCGGTCGAGGCGCGTCATGCAGGCCGATGACGCCGGCGGGCTGGCCGTCGATCGCGACCAGCACCGGCGTGATGCCGCGCGTCGCGAGGTCACTCGCAAGCGTCGCGAGCCCGCTGTGATCCGTGACCCGCTCTGAAATGTAAGCAATCGCTCCGACTGCGACGCGGTGACCGTCGACGGTCGCGCTCACACCGCCGCTGACCTCGCTCTGGAAGTCGCTGGCGGCCGCAATCGGCTCGCTGCCGTGGCCGATGATGGCGCGCGCCAAGGGATGTTCGCTGCGTTGCTCGGCGGCTTTCGCATAGGCGAGCACGGTGTCGGCCGAGAACGGCGCGAGCGCTTCGATGTGGGCGACGCTCGGGCTGCCGGTCGTCAGCGTGCCGGTCTTGTCGAGGTAGATCGCGTCGACGTGTGCGAGCGCTTCGAAGGTCGCGCCGCCCTTGACCAGCACCCCGAGCTGGGCCGCGCGGCCCGCGCCGACCGCGACCGCGGCGGGCGTGGCGAGCCCGAGCGCGCAGGGGCAGGCGATGATGAGCACAGTCAAGAAGCGCTCTATCGCGGCCCCGGTCGTAGCACCAAGCATCAGGTGCACGACCAGCGTGACGACCGCGAGGCCCAGCACGATCGGCACGAAGACGGCAGCGACGCGATCGGCGGTGCGCGCGATCGGTGCCTTGTCGCGGCGCGCTGACTCGACTGCGAGCGCGATGCGACCGACTGCGGTGGCATCGCCGGTGGCGCTGATGCGCACGTCGAGCGCGCCGGTCACGACCAGCGTGCCCGCGTTGACGGGTGTGCCCGGGACGCAGTCGACCGGCACGCTCTCGCCGGTGAGCGCTGCCGCATCGACCGCGGCATGCCCCGCGACCACCTCGCCATCGACCGGGATGCGGCCGCCTGGACGCACGCGCACGAGGTCACCGACGGCCAGCTCCGACACGCGAGTGGTCACCTCCGTCGGCGAGTCGTTGGGGTCATCTGGCTGCACGATCCGCTGCGCGACGTCCGGCACCAGGCCCACGAGCCCACGCACCGCCGCCGAGAGCTGGCGCCGCGCCCGCGCTTCGAGGCGCTTGCCGACGAGCACGAACAAGATGATCGCCGCAGCCGCCTCGAAGTAGAGGTGCGGTCGTGCATGCGCGTGCGCCACCGGCAACACCAGCAGCGCCAGCGAGTAGCCGATAGCGGAGATCACCCCGAGCGCGACCAGCGTGTTCATGTCCGCGCTGCCAGCGCGCGTCGTGTGCCACGCGGACACGATGAAGCGACGCCCCGGCCAGGCCACCAGCGCCAGCGCCAGCGCCGCCTGGATCCAGTCGAAGGCCGGATGCGGCGGCAAGAGTCCGTGCGACATGCCGAGCACCAACGCCGGCAGCGCAAGCAGCAGCGCGAGCTTCAGGTCGCGGTCGAGCGACTTGGCCTCGGCCTGCTCTTGCGATTCGAGCGCGACGACGCGTGCATTGACGCCGCCATCCGAATCCGACGTCGGCACCAGCGCATAGCCCGCGGCCGCGACCGCCGCTGCCAGCGCAGCCCGCGATGCTGTGCCGCTCACGTGTGCGCTGTGGCCGATCAGGTCGACCTCCGCGTAGGCGACCCCCGGGACCGCGACCAGCGCCTTTTCGACGCGGCGCACGCAGGCCGCACACGACATCCCGGTGATGCCGAGCTGAACGCCGAGGTGCGTATCGAGTGGTAGCGAAGAAGTCTCGGAATGGGTCGCCATGCTGGATTGTCCTGCCTTGCCGCGGCAAACCAAGCACCGCCCGCGTCCGGGGGAAGGGCGCATCGCTTACGATCGCGCCAGGCCCGCCTGCAATGCGGTCGCGAGGCCCGGAAACTTGACGCGCTCGAGGGCGCATGGTGGGACGATCCAATGAAGGACGAATCGAATCCGTCGGGCGGTCGCAGCATCTGGGGTGCGTCGCAGTGGGTGTTGGCCATCGCGGCAACGGCCGGTGTCGGGGTCGGTATCGGGGCCTCGGTGGCGGCCGGACATTCGCGGTCCGCCGGGCTACCGGTCGCGAGCACGGTCGACAAGCGCGCACCCGAGCCAATCGCGCCAGCGAAGCTCGCAGCCGCCGAGCCCAAGGCCGAAGCGATCGTCATCGAGAAAGCCGACGCCCAAGCAGCAGCTGCCGATGCGCAAGCGGACACCGCCGCACCCGAAGCCCCCGAGATCGTCGTTCCCCCCGTCCCATCGGCGCCCTCGGGCCCGATGGACATGGCCGCGGTCGACCGCGCGCTGGACGCCCAGTTCCCCAAGCAGAAGTCCAATCGCCAGTTCGCCAAAGAGTTCTACGCGAGCTACGGGGCCGGCCGCTTCGCATCGGCCGGCGGACCGACGGCGCTCGGCGTGGCGATCATCCAGCGCGCGCAGACCGTCGCCGACGACGCGATTGACCCGACGCCGTATGCCGCCGACGATCTAGTGGCGGCCGCCAAGGACACCGCTGGCGATGGTGGCGTTGGCCTCGAGGCGCGCCTGTTCAAGACGCTGCTCGACCTGGTGATGGACCACCGCTTCCTGCACAAGGCGGGGCCCTTCAAGGTCTGGGACCGGACCGACATCTACGAGAAGGAAAAGAAGGAGCTCAAGACCTTCGTCGCCGAGATGTTGGCGGCGCCGGATGCGACCGCGGCGATGGCGCTGCTCGACCCGCCGCACCCGCAGTTTGCGCCGATGAAGGCGGCGCTGGCGGAGTATCGCAAGCTGGCGGCGAACGCGGCGACGTGCCCGAAGCTGTCGCCGGGATGGCGCTTTCGCGCAGGCTCGCGCGGGGAAGAGGTAAAGAAGCTGCAGCAGCGCCTCGCGTGCGAGGGCTACTATGCAGGCGAGATCGACGGGCACTTCGAGGGCGCGACGGTCGAGGCGGTGAAGGCCTATCAGGTCCACCACGACATCCCGGCCGAGGGCAACGTGCTCGAGGACACGATGGACTCGCTGCTGGTGCCGCTCGACCGGCGCGTGAAGCAGCTCGAGCTGGCGATGCAGCGCCTACGCGAGGCGCGCTTCGACAAGATGGGCGACTTCTTCATCCGCGTGAACATCCCGGCATTCATGCTCGAGGTGTACGAGCACGGCCAGGTCGTTCGAGAGCACCGCGTCATCGTCGGCACCAACAAGCTCGACGACGACAAGGTGCAGCTCGTCCAGGGGCACATCAACCGCACCAAGCTGTTCGGCTCGCGCCTCTACGAGGTCATCGTCAACCCGACCTGGATTCTGCCCAAGCGCGTCGAGGAGGGCGAGCTCGCGACCTCGGTCGAGAAGGACTCTGACTACCTGGCCAAGACCAACATCAAGAAGGTGAAGCTCGGCAGCGGCACCGAGGTGTTGGTCCAGGGCGCCGGCAAGGGCAACGTGCTCGGCAAGGTGAAGTTCCTCTTGGAAGAGACCAACGCCATCTACCTGCACGACACCAACAAGCGGCAGCTCTTCAAGAAGCAGCGCCGCGATTTTTCCCACGGCTGCATGCGCGTCGACGAGGCGATCGAGTTCGGCAAGTGGCTGCTGGTGCGCGACGGCTTCAGCCAGGAAGAGGTCGACAAGGCGTTCTCGGCCGCCTCGCTGCAGCGCGGCTTCGACCTGAAGCAGCCGATCAACCTGATTACCGAATATATTACCGTTGATATTGCGACTGCCACTGGCAAGCCCGTCTTCTACGACGACATCTACGGCTACGACTCGGCCTACTGGAACGACAAGTTGCCGCCCGGCGAGAAGACCCGCTGGGGCAGCCAAATCCTCCGTCCGCGCTGGGTCCCCGTCATCGAGGAGGGCATGGTCGACGGCTGGCGCAAGTCGGGCAAAGCCGCCCCGCGCAACCTGGGCCCGGACGGCAAGCCGAAGGCGGTCGTACCCAAGGACGCGGCCATCGACGAAGGGCCGTAACGGCACGCGCCAGCGCTGTCGCCAGCGTAGCCGCACACGCCATCGGATGCGGTCGCGCAGTCGTTCGTGCCGAGCTCGCCGGCAACGGCTCGGTCGCTTCGCGCTCGACATCTGTCTCGACCCGGGCCTCGACTTCGGGGCCGGCGTCAACGTCACTCGCGTCGGCGCCCTCGCCCAGGGACTAGGTGCCGCGACCGAGGCATGGTGAACCAGGCCTCGCCGCCGTCCTTCGGAAGTCGACCGCTTCGCGGGTCGCGGCCCTAGCCCGATTGGACAGGGGGCTGCCGCCCCCTTCGACCCCCGCGCCGCTACGCGTCGCCCTAGTGCCGCGGGAGAGACTTGCGGATCGAAGCACCCTGGTCGCGGCCCTAGCAAGGGCCGGAGCGCACGCCAGGGCTTACGCGTGAGCGTTGGGGGCCGCTCACGCGCAACCGCCCGTCGCTCAGTTCGTCTCGCCTTCGCTGCGCAGCCCGACGCCGAGATCGACCTCGTCGACGCTCGCGTCACCGACGCCGCTGCCGGTGTTGAAGCCCAACATCCGCAGCAGGCGCTTGTTCTTGATGCGCGAGCGCGCGATGGCACTCCACATCACGTAAAAGCCCCACATGTCAGACTCGGCCTGCGCGCGCTCCTCTTCCGCCTTTGCCAGCGCCGCCTCGTCCGGCGCCAGCGCGCTCGGCGTCGCGACCTCGGGGCCGCGGATCTTCAGGATCAGCTTCCCAGCCTCCGCGCTGACGTCGGCCGTCAGCCCGTGCGCGGCCAGCGTAGCGGCGACCTCGGGCGCCACCGCCGCCAGCCGCTCCAGCAGGACCCCGACCGACACCACCAGCGCCGGTCCGTCCGTCTGTGACAGCCCCGCGAAGACGATCGCGTGAGCAGCCGGGAAGAGCCGCGACAGCACCGCGCTGGCGATCGGGTACCACTCGTTTTCCCAGTCATCGAGTTCGTCGATGAGGCGACTGTCCGTCGCGTAGCCGGGCGTATCCGGGGTCACCAGCGTGGTGCCCGACGAGCGCATCAAGAGGTTCCAGCCCTCCTGGATCGCCGCCCGCCCGAAGCCGCGCGTCGCGAGCGCCGCATAGACCCGAGGATTGCTCTGCACGACAAACAGGAACTCGAGCAGCCGCTTGGCCTTCTCAGTGAGATTCATGCGCATGGAATCAGCCTCCCATTAGCTATCGCTCGCCGGAACCGACCTCGATCCCGAGGCGACACGCTCTGCTACAATAACGCGAGTCTGCCCCGAGCTATCGCTCGTCGTCAAGTCGTCGCGATGGCGTGGGTGTGATCGAAATCGAGGGCGACGGCCCTGGAAGCCGGTACGGTCCTATCAGCCGATACGGCGAGGAAGGCGGTTGCGATGGCAGTGGATCACGGCAGGCATCTGCGATGCGCGCATCGTGGTCCGCGATACGCGCGTCCTGCTCTGCGATGCGCGCGTCCTGCCCTGCGATGCGCGCGTCCTGCTCTGCGATGCGCGCATCCTGCGCCCCACTACCCACGGACATCTGTCCCGAAAAAATCGCCATCGCCCCCAAAGCGTCCTTGACAGATTTTAGCGCCAACTTGCCCCGCAACCGTCGGGCGACGCCAGAATCAACGCAGTCAGCCGCCTCCGTGCATCCAGCGCGTTTGATCGACGGCCTCCTCTTTTCGAATCAAAAATCCCCACCAAATGCCTCCAGGCCGCATCGCCGAGCCCGCCAGAACCCGCATGCTATAAGCACTTCATGCTGTTCCCCCGTCCCATCAGGCTCACCGCGACCGACCTGGACCACCACGACAATCGCATCGCGACCCTGGGTCGCGGCCTCGGGGCCTTGCGTCTCGCGTTGGGCGAGGGCCTCTTGCGACTCTCGACCGGCGATATCCAGGATTTCGGGTTTCCAACCTTCGAGAGCTACGTGCGCGAGCGCTCGGACGCACGGGTCGTTGGGGCGCAGATGTCCGGGCGCTGGCGCGGCGCCTTCGGGACTTGCCGCGCTTGCGTACAGCACTTGCGTCGGGCCGCCTGTCGCTGTCCGTAGTCGAGCTGGTCGCGCGCCTCGCGACGCCGGACGATGAGGCCGACTGGTTGGACCGCGTGATTGCGCGCGGCATGAACGTCCGGCAGCGGCGCGCCGAGCTCAAGGACAGAAAGCTCGAGGTCTGCGACGACACGCTCGCGCCCCGGGTGTCGATCGCCATGACCGTCGACAAGGTCGACGCTTGGGCCTTCGAGCAGGCCCGCCTCATGGTCGAGGGTTGGTGCAATGCGCGGTGACGAGGCGATCGAAGCGATGCTCGCCGAGGGGCTCGGCGCGCTCTTGGCGAGTCACCCGGACATCGACTTGCCGGCGACGCTCGGCGGCGCGCTCGATGTTGATGGGGCTGAGGCGCGGGCTTTCCGGCTCGAACTCGAGGCTCTGCGCGAGCGGGCCGAGGCGGCGGTCGAGGCGATGCGGCCCAACGACGATGTGGTCCCGCCGGCCACGCTGGTCGTGACCTGGCCCGACCCTGACGACCCGACGGCACCTGCACAGATCGACCGCCAGCTTCGCAGCCTCGCGGCGACCCTGGCCATGCGCGACATCGAGCTCGGCGAGCTCGCCTGTGCCATCGTCGACCACGAGGCCGTGTCTTCCAGCAGGTGCGGGATGCGGAGACCGTGATCAGACGCGATCACCGCGATTCTCGCGGCCGTCGACGCGCACGAGAGGACCGATGGCGCCCGTGATCCGCCTCCAAGAGCGAAGCAGCACCACGCTCACGCTGTCCGAGCGGCCCCGTTGGCCACACCGATGGCGGCGCAGCGATGGCGGCGTTCGTCCGATAGGTGATAGCTTCGCCGCATGCGCGAGCCCCTCGATCGCAACAAGCTCACACGCTTCCTCGAGGCCCTCGGAGCCGCCGCGACCGGACCTGGGGTCGTCTTCCTGACCGGCGGCGCGACGGCGGTCGCGCATGGCTGGCGTAGCCAGACCATCGACATCGACCTGCGACTCGACCCGGAGCCAGCTGGCGCTTTCGACGCCATCGCAAAGCTCAAGGAAACTCTCGATGTCAACGTCGAG